>JABLTO010122714.1_pt1 | contig 65791 bp, 61 predicted proteins | sample 7160091 | NCBI WGS metagenome assembly JABLTO01 (sample SAMN14651225, study PRJNA627086) | human gut metagenome | isolation source: feces | host: Homo sapiens
TAATAATAAATATAATATTAATAATAACAGTGGGGATTTAAGTTGATGGATTTATGTTCAGTGATTTGGGGTTTGGGGCGTAGCCCCAATCGGTTTCCCCGAAGGGGAAAACCGACACCGCCCGGGTCCGGCGGGCGGAACTGGGCTAGGCGCCGAATATGCCAATGTGATTATATGAATTATGTGGGATAATTGGTAACACACCCACGCCTGCGCACCTCACGTGCGGTCTTACGACCGCCTGCCGTGCTTGCAATCCGCCTTTATCAAATTTTACTTCAACTGCCACCATAAAAATAATTCAAATCTGCTACTTGAAAGTGGTGATTATCCGTGTTAGTATTAGTTATAGATTTACATACGGAGGTATGAAAAATGAGAAATAAGATTGTAAGTTTTATGGCGGCATTGGCTGTTATGAGCACATATCTTTATTCTGTCTGCGTCTTTGCGGAGGAGCCTGTGGTTATAACAGAGCAGGCAGGTTGGTTTGAGAGCGCATATGTTAAGTGGCAGCCTGCTTCAAGCTGTGACGGTTATAATGTGTACTACAGAAAAGCCGACGCAGGCGATTACATTAAAATTGATGATGAGCTCATTCGTGAATACCCGAGCTATATGCGGGCGGACGTTATCGGCTTGGTGAAAGGGGAGTACGTAATAAAGGTGGTTCCCAAAAGCGGCGGCGGAGAGCTTGAAGGCCTTGCTGCCGAGACGGGAGTTCTGACGGTTGACAATTTTACAAGGGAGGGCTTTGCCTTTTCCGAAAGCTCCCCTTATAAGACTACCACCGGTGGATACAACGAGGACGGCACGGTTGCCCCGGGCTGCGAAATAATCTATGTCACAAACAAGAATAAGGACACTCTGACTGTCGGCGGTGACGAGGCTAAGGGCGTGGGTCTTTACAACATAATGGCGTACAGGCAGAAGAATAAGATTGAAACGCCTATGATTATCAGGTTTATCGGTAAGGTGGAAATGCCCGCAGGTGTTGAAAATTATATGCTGGACGTTAAGGAGACCAAAAATGTCACCATTGAGGGCGTGGGTGATGACGGAACCGTTCACGGCTGGGGTTTTACCATGAAGCGCGCCTGCAACATTGAGGTGCGGAACATAGGCATAATGTGGTACGGCGGTGTGGGCGGCGACGGCGACAGCCTGTCTCTTGATACCGAAAACAAAAATATCTGGATGCACAACGTGGACTTTTTCTACGGCGCACCGGGCAAGGATGCGGATCAGGTTAAGGGCGACGGCTCTATTGATATTAAGTCCAGATCGGATTACATAACCTCGTCCTATAACCACTTTTGGGATTCGGGAAAGGCGTGTGTGGCAGGAGGAGTTTGGGAGTCAAAAAATCCCGACGACCCGGAGGCAAAGGTAAATATAACCTATCATCATAACTGGTTTGACCACTCGGATTCCAGGCACCCGAGATGTGTTGCGGGAAACACCCATGTATACAATAACTACTATGACGGTGTTGCAAAATACGGCATCGGCGCCGCTGTAAAGTCATCGGTGTTTGCAGAGAAAAACTATTTCAGGAACTGTCCGAGACCTATGATTATCGCTACTCAGGGCAGCGATGTATGGGACGGAACCCAATATACGAACAAGGGAACCCTGTCCGGACAGGACGGAGGAATGATTAAGGAATTTGATAATGTGATTATCGGCGCAAAAAGGTTTTACACCTATCAGACAACCCCCGATGAGGGAGAGTTTGACGCATACACCGCAAGCAGCAGAGAGGAGCAGGTTCCCGAAAGCGTTGCGGCAAAGGTGGGAGGCTCCACGTATAATAACTTTGATACAACAGAGGGAATGCTCTATGATTACGCTCCCGACACTGCCGAGGAGGCAAGAGACAAGGTTATCAAGTACGCCGGACGTATGAACGGCGGCGATTTTAAGTGGGTATTCGGAGAGGGAGAGGACTCAAACTCAGAGGTTATCCCGGAGCTGCAGCAGGCTATAATCAACTATGAGTCACAGCTTGTTTTGGTTCCCTCAATGGAGGGGGACGAGCCTGTTGTTACGGAAAACCCCGATGCGACCCCAACGCCGACGCCTACCGCAACACCCTATATCGACCCGTCCGACACCATAAGCCATAACTTTACGGCTGACGGCTTGACAAGCAGCTTCTTCACTTTTTCCGACACCTGCTCCATGAGCACAAGCTACGGCACGGTGGAATATAAGGGGCTTAGCCTTACCCGCTGCCTGAAGGTGGGTACGGGAACGGCAATCTTGTTCACAGCTCCCGCAGACGGAACCGCTACATTGGTGTTCTCTGTTGAAAAGGGAAAGAGGAATATAAAGGTGAACGGCGTCAAAACCTTTGGAGACGACCTGACGGGTTTGCTCACCCTTGAGGTTAAGGCGGGGGAGGAATACCTCCTTGAAAAGCAGGATTCATCCTATCTGTTCTATATTGAAATTGTGCCTTTGGGCGGAGGAACTCCCACGGCGGAACCGTCCTTGTATGACTATGAAATTAAGTCCGCCGCAGTCTCCGACTCGGGAGCAGATGTTGATGTGGTATTTGGCGGTGAGGAGGCAAAGAGCGATGTTGTGCTGATAGCGGCAGAATATGCCGAGGATAGCCAAATTTTGACAAATATGCAAATCGTAAGTATAGACGGCAGCGGCACGTATCATATTGACGGGCTTTCGCCCTCCGAGAGCACAGAGTTAAAGCTGTTTATCTGGGACGGTGACCAAATGCCGCAGGCTGAGCCATATACTTTGCAATAAAGATTTCTTCCCAAAGCGAAAAGACGGGGCTTACCCGTCTTTTCGTGCTATTCAGATATTTAGTTATGAGGCGGCAAGCAAGCGCGGTAGGTCGCCGCAGGCGACGCGTGAGGCGCGCAGGCGTGGATGTTGGTATATTGCAAATTATCCCGTATAATTTATATTCTCACATTGGTATATCTATCGCCGAACCCTGTTCCGTCCGCCAGACCCGGGCGGGGTCGTCTTGCCCTTCGGGCAAACCGATTGGGGCGTTGCCCCAAACCCCTGTATATATAATAATGGGGAGTTGCTTTTACACCCTCTTAAAAATATTCTGTTTTATGCTTCAATTTCGTTAATGAGGTTCACCATCTCGATTGCGCCCAGTGCACAGTCGTAGCCCTTATTGCCCGCCTTTGTGCCTGCCCGCTCTATTGCCTGCTCTATGTTGTCGGTTGTGAGAATGCCGAACATAACGGGAACGTCGCTGCTTAGAGATACGCTTGCAATTCCCTTTGAAACCTCATTGCATACGTAGTCATAGTGGCTTGTGCTTCCTCTGATTACCGCTCCCAGGCAGATAACGGCGTCATACTTGCCGCTCTTTGCCATTTTTGAAGCAATAAGCGGAATTTCAAATGCTCCCGGAACCCACGCAAGGTCAATATTTTCCTCGCTGACGTTGTGACGTTTCAGTCCGTCCAGCGCGCCGCTGATGAGCTTTGAAACGATAAACTCGTTAAATCTTGCCGCAACGATACCGATTTTGATTTTGTCCGAAACAAGTTTTCCTTCATAAATGTTCATGTCTGTCCTCCTATATAATTAGTAATTTAATATATGTCCCATTTTTTCCTGCTTGGTTTTCAGATAGAACAGGTCGTGAGCCGTGGCGTCCATCTGGATTGGTATACGCTCCACGATTTCCATTCCGTAATCCGAAAGTTGATACACCTTGTCGGGGTTGTTTGTGAGAAGCCTCAGGGATTTAACTCCGATATCTCTTAAAATCTGCGCACCGATATAGTATTCCCGCAGGTCTCCCGCAAAGCCTAAGGCAATGTTGGCTTCAAGGGTGTCCATTCCCTTATCCTGCAGCTCGTAGGCGCGCAGCTTGTTAATAAGCCCTATGCCTCTGCCCTCCTGCCTCATGTACAGGAGAATACCTCTGCCCTCCTTTTCGATTGCCGTCATTGCCGCCGCAAGCTGCTGCCCGCAGTCGCATCTCATGGAGCCGAAAGCGTCCCCTGTCAGGCACTCGGAGTGCACACGGCAGAGAACGTTTTTACCGTCGCCGATGTCGCCTTTAATCAGGGCAACATGGTGCTCTCCGTTCAGCTTGTTAATATACCCGTATGCGGTGAAATCGCCGTACTTGGTGGGCATTTTCGTTACCGCCACCCGCTCGACCAGCTTGTCGTTCTGCCGTCTGTAATCCTGGAGCGCCTTAACCGTAATAAACTTCAAGTTCCACCTTTGGGCAAGGTCAATAAGCTCTGATTTGTGCATCATGGTGCCGTCGTCGCTCATTATTTCGCAGCACAGTCCGCACTCTTTAAGCCCTGCCAGGCGCATAAGGTCAACTGTTGCCTCAGTGTGTCCGTTCCGTTCGAGAACACCGTTTTTCTTGGCGAGGAGAGGGAACATATGCCCCGGTCTGCGGAAGTCCTTGGGCTTTGAGCTGTCGTCCACGCACTTTAAGGCGGTAATGCTGCGCTCTGCGGCAGAAATTCCTGTCTTGGTGCTGACGTGGTCGATTGAAACCGTGAACGCCGTTTCGTGGTTGTCGGTGTTTTCGGTTACCATTTGGGGGATTTGCAGCTTTTTAACAAATTCCTCGCTCATAGGCATACAAATCAAGCCCTTTGCGTGGGTCGCCATAAAGTTGATGTTGTCTGTTGTGGCAAACTCCGCCGCACAAATAAAGTCGCCCTCGTTTTCGCGGTCCTCGTCGTCTGTCACCATGATTATCTCGCCGTTTCTGAGAGCCTCCAATGCCTCCGGAATTGAATTATATTCAAACATACAGATACCTCCTAAAATCCATATTTTGCTAAAAATTCTTGAGTAATGCCTTCTGATTTATTATCCCCGCCGCACAGCTTTTCAACATACTTGGCAATAACATCGTTTTCTATATTGACAATGTCGCCCACCCTTCTTTGGGAAAGTGTGGTTTCCCCGGCGGTGTGAGGAATGAGGGAAACGCTGAAATCCCGCTCTGTAACCCCTGCTACCGTCAGGCTTATTCCGTCAATAGCCACAGAGCCCTTTTCTACAATATATTTAAGCACCTCGGGCTCCGCCTTTATGAAATACCAGATGGCGTTGTCGTCCTTCTTGATTGAGGAGATTGTCCCCGTGCCGTCTATGTGCCCGGAAACGATGTGCCCGCCGAAACGTCCGTTTGCCGCCATTGCCCGCTCTAAGTTCACCATGCCGCCCTGCCGGAGCCTGCCCAGAGAGGAGCGGTCAAGAGTTTCGTGCATAACGTCCGCCTTAAAAAAGCCGTCGCCGATTTGGGTTGCGGTGAGACAAACTCCGTTTACCGCCACGCTGTCGCCGATTTTAAGGTCGTCAAAAATCAGTGAGCCTCCGACAGTGAGCTTTGACGACTTAGCCCCTCGCTGCACCGATTTTATTTTGCCGATTTCCTCGATTATTCCTGTGAACATTCGTAATCCACCTCGCCCTCCAGTAAGAAGTCTCCGTCAAGCTCTGTTATTTCCGTGTCTTTCAGGCGGAACGCCTCGCCCGGGATGTCAACTCCCATGCCGCCCACCGGGGATTTGGCGTTTATGCCGCCGAAAATCTTGGGGGCAATATAGCATTGAACATGGTTGACAATCCCTGCCTTTAAGGCTGACCAATTAAGCTCTCCGCCGCCCTCGATGAAAACGCTGTCAATCTTCATCTCTCCCAGCTTTAGCATGAGCGCCTTTAGGTCAACGTGCTTATCCTTAACGGGAACCGTTAAAAGCTCAAACCCTAAGTCGGTGTATGCTTTGCGCTTTTCTTTATCCTCGCAGGCGGTGGCAATAACGGTTCTGATTTCGGCCGCCGTCTTTGCCAGCTCTGAATTTAAGGGGGTTCTGAGACCAGTGTCGCACACTATGCGTATGGGATTTTTCCCGCCATCAATTCTGCATGTGAGCTGCGGGTCGTCATTTATAACAGTGTTGACTCCCACCATAACGGCGGAGTATCTGTTTCTGTCAAGATGAACGCGCCTGCGGGCATTCTCTCCGGTAATCCATTTTGAGGCTCCTGTGTAGGTTGCAATCTTTCCGTCCATGGTCATGGCGTATTTTAATACAACATAGGGCGTACCGCAGCTTATATAATGGAAGAAAACACGGTTCAGCCTGTCGCACTCATCCTTGAGTATGCCGCTCTCAACGGCTATGCCGTGCTCCCGCAGGATTTTAATTCCCTTGCCGCCCACAAGGGGGTTGGGGTCAACAGAGCCGATAACGACCCTTGCGATTTTGTTTTCCAGTATAGCTTCGGTGCAGGGAGGGGTTTTTCCGTAGTGGCAGCAGGGCTCGAGGGTGACATATATGGTTGCGCCCTCAGGGCTCGCCGTGCAGTCGGCAAAAGCGTTCCGCTCTGCGTGAAGCTCGCCGTACTTTTCATGGTAGCCCTTGCCGATAATTTCCCCGTTCTTAACGATAACCGCGCCCACCATAGGGTTGGGAGAGGTCTTACCGCAGCCCTTTTTAGCAAGCTCAAGGGCGATTTTCATATATTCGGTATCCGTCATGTGAAGTCAAGCCTCCTAAAAATAAAACCCGAAAAGATAATCTTCTCGGGCAAGCTTCAATTATAACTTAAAATGAAAACCGTTTCTTCTCTCATCCAGACTATACTGTCGGCTTAGGAATTTCACCTAATCATACCTTGCGGTTCGTGGGCTTTACCACCGGTAGGGACTTTCACCCTGCCCTGAAGAATTACTCTATTTAGTTCTGACACAATTCTATCACACAGAAAAACCTTTGTCAATAGCTATGAAAAATTTTTTAAGGAAAGTTGAGCTATTGTGAACCTGCACAATTTTTTTAGCGGATATTGAAAGTTTATGCTTGATATATTGATATTCTTATGGTATAATTAACTGATAATAAATTGTATATTGCTTTTAGTTATATAAATTTTAAAGAATATTAGATATGGGAGGTTTCACAAATGGCGGTACCATTTAAGGGAACAAAGGAACAGGAAGAAAAATTGATGGCTGTAATCGAGGCTCATAAGAACGAAAAGGGCGCGACAATCCCGGTTCTGCACGAGGCTCAGGAGATTTACGGCTACCTGCCCATTGAGGTGCAGAAAATGATTTCAGAGGGTCTGGACGTGCCTCTGGCTGAGATTTACGGTATAGTTACGTTTTATGCCCAGTTTTCTCTTAATCCGAAGGGCGTTTATCCCATAGGAGTCTGTCTGGGAACCGCTTGCTACGTTAAGGGCAGCGGCGATATTTTGGAGAAGATTAAAGAGCTTTTGGGCATTGACGTGGGCGAGTGTACTGCTGACGGCAAGTTCTCTCTGGATGCCACAAGATGTATAGGCGCCTGCGGTCTTGCGCCCGTGCTGACCATCGGTGATGATGTTCACGGCCGCCTCACTGTTGACCAGATTGAGGGGATTTTGAACCAATATAAGTAAAAGGAGTAGCCTATGTTATTATCCGATATTAAAGAAGTTATAAAAGCCGAGGTTTTAACAGGTGAAAGCGATGAGCAGCTTAAAGCTATGGACATACATAACGCCTGCGGAAGCGATATGATGAGTGATGTTCTCGCCTTTGTCAAGGATCAATCGCTGCTGCTGACCGGTCTGGTTAATCTGCAAGTGATCAGAACAGCGGAGATGATGGATATTCTGGCGGTCTGCTTTGTTCGGGGAAAGACTCCGCCCGAGAACCTGATTGAGCTTGCGAAGGAGCTGGGTATCGTGGTTCTCAAAACCCGATATCCCATGTACACTGCTTGCGGACGGCTTTACGGCAAAGGCTTGGAGGGACGAAAAGATGCTGAAGCGTTATGATATAGACGGGCATGATTTCTCTATTGCGGGAGAGGCGTCCAGTGATTTTAAAAGACGCCTTAAAAAGCTTGGTATTGCTCCCGATGTTATCAGGCGGGTTGCGATCGCTATGTACGAGGCGGAGATTAATACGATTATCCACGGCGGCGGCGGAACCTGCGACGCTGAAATAGAAAAGAACAGAATTGTTATAACCTTTAAGGATGACGGACCCGGAATAAAGGATGTAGAGCTTGCTATGCAGGAGGGATATTCCACCGCTACGGAGCAAATCAGAGAACTGGGCTTCGGTGCGGGAATGGGGCTTCCCAATATAAAGAATTATACCGACGATATGGAGATTGAAACCGAAGTGGGCAAGGGCACAACGGTTAGGCTTATAATAAATGTGTGAGGTGAGAGGATGTCATACTTTCATTCTGTGACGCTTGACGAAAGCAAGTGCCGCGGCTGTACCAATTGTATAAAGCGATGTCCCACCGAGGCAATCAGAGTCAGAGACGGAAAGGCTAAGATAATAAAGGTTCGCTGTATCGACTGCGGCGAATGTATCAGGGTCTGTCCGTACCATGCAAAAAGAGCGGTTACGGACTCCTTCGATGAGCTTGAAAAGTATAAATATAATGTGGCGTTGCCCGCCCCTGCCCTTTACGGTCAGTTCGCTGAGGTGAACGACATAAACGTTATCCTGACCGGGCTGAAGAAGATAGGTTTTGACGATGTTTTTGAGGTTGCCCGAGGCGCCGAATACATAAGCGACGCAACAAAGAAGATTTGCAAAAACGGCGACCGTCCCGTAATAAGCAGCGCCTGCCCGGCTGTTATACGGCTTATCAGAGTGAGGTTCCCCAACCTAATCGATAAGATTATAGACCTGATTTCGCCCATGGAAGCGGCGGGACAGCTGGCAAGGAAAGAAGCGGCAAAAAAGACAGGGCTTTCCGATGAGGAAATAGGTGTGTTTTTCATAACCCCCTGCCCGGCGAAGATGACAAGTATAAGGTCTCCTTTATCCCTTGACAAATCCTCAATTAGCGGGGCGATTTCGGTCAACGATGTATTCGCTAAGATTTATCCGATTTTGGGTGAGATTAAACCTGAGCCTCTTATGAAGGCGTCTATGAACGGCGTCTATTGGTCAAGGAGCGGCGGCGAGGCGGACAGCACGGGAATTGAGAATTACATAGCCGTTGACGGAATTGAAAACGTCATAAAAATTCTTGAGGAGATAGAGGACGATAAGGTCTCGGATATAGATTTTATCGAGCTTTCAGCCTGCCTGGGCGGCTGCGTCGGCGGCGTGCTCAACGTGGTAAACGGGTTTGTTGCCAAAAATAAAATAAAAAGCATTTCAAAGAGTGTCAGCAAGGTTCCCCATGAATGCGGGGAGGATATATCCTTAAATTGTTCAAAAAAGCTGGAGTATGCGCCGGTAATGGAGCTTGACGACGACTTTGACAAGGCTATGGAAATGATGGATAAGCTGGAGGATATATGCGATTCCCTTCCGGGGCTTGACTGCGGCTCCTGCGGTGCGCCCTCGTGCAGAGCTCTGGCGGAGGATATTGTGCGGGGCTTTGCGGATGAGAGCTTTTGCATAATTAATATGAAGGCAATGCTGCAAAATATGCCCTCCGAAACTCCGACCGATACAAAGGCGGAAAATTCAGATAAGGAGTAGAGTATGAATTTATCAGAGTTTATTGAAAAGGGAAAGTACGAGCTTGTGACAAAGGCTGACTATGAGGACAGACAGATAACAGGCTGTTACGTAGGAGATTTGCTCAGCTGGGTAATGGGCAGAGCCGACAGCGGCGACGTTTGGATAACAGTTATGAGCAATATTAATATAGTTGCAGTGGCTTCACTGGTGGACGCCGCCTGTATTCTGCTGGCTGAAGGCGTCTCTGTGGACGAGGATATTATAAGCAAGGCAAACGCCCGGGATATAGTTATTCTCAAGTCCGAAAAGACGGGCTATGAGCTGTGCGCAGACTACTATAAGTTCAGCAAAAATGATTAGCTACGATTTTCATATCCATTCCGCTCTGTCCCCCTGCGGGGATATGGATATGACTCCCAATAATATTGTAAACATGGCTGCCCTGCTGGGGCTTAACGCTATTGCTGTTTCCGACCATAACAGCATCGGTAACGCCGAGGCGGCAATAAAGGTGGGGGAGCGCATCGGCGTCCGTGTTTTGCCGGGTATGGAGGTTGAGACTGCTGAGGCGGTTCACGTGCTCACTCTCTATCCTGATATTGAGCGGGCAAGACCTGTGGCGGGGGCGGTGTATTCGGCTCTGCCGAACATAAAGAATAAGCCCGAGCTGTTCGGGCAGCAGGCGTATATGGACGATATGGACAACATAATAGGCTATGAGGAGCGGCTGTTGATTTCCTCGACCGCTATAGGCCTTGATGAGCTTATGTACATGGTTAAAGAGGCGGGAGGAATATTTATTCCGGCTCATGTTGACCGCCACTCATACAGCATACTTATGAACCTGGGATTTATTCCCGAAAACTTAGAGGTTGACGGAATAGAGCTTTCAAAGGGCGTTCGTGACGCCGATGAGTACCTGAGCAACAGAACGGATTTAAAGGGCTATAAGATTTTCAGAAATTCCGACGCACACTATCTGGAGGATATTTCGGATCCTATTAATTTTCTTGATATAGACAATCCGACTGACTTGTTCAAAACTATTTAATAGGTGGTGGTAAAATGAAAGAGCTTTCCTTAAATATTCTTGATATTGCGAAGAACTCTGTTAAGGCGGATTCCACCTTGATTGAGATAACTATCGATGAGAATATTAATAAAAATCTGCTTACGATTACCATAAGGGATAACGGCTGCGGTATGAGCAGGGAGTTTTTAAACAGGGTCAAGGACCCCTTTACAACAACAAGAACCACAAGAAAGGTGGGGATGGGTATTCCTTTGTTCGAGCTTGCGGCAAACCAGGCGGGAGGCAAGCTTGACATAGAGTCCGAGCTTGGCAAGGGAACCTGCGTCACCGCCACTTTTGTTTATGACAGCATAGACAGAGCTCCTGTGGGTGATATTACGGGAACAATGATAACTCTCATTTCCGGAAGCCCGGAAATAGATTTTAAATATATTCATAGGGTAAACAACGCCGAATTTGTGTTTGACACAAAAGAGGTTAAAGCCATACTGGGGGATGTGCCCCTTAATTCAACCGACGTGCTTTCTTGGATTATGGATTATATAACCGAAGGCCTGGCGGAAATTCGAGGGCAGAACCCCGTGTTTTAATATAGTAAATAATTAATTGATACATAAAGTAAGTTTGGAGGTCAAAGAATGAAAAGTTTGGCAGAGTTAAAGGCAATTCGCGATAGGGTTCAAAGCCAAATGAACCTTAGGGATGACGACAGCGGCAAAACGCGTATAGTAGTGGGAATGGCAACTTGCGGTATTGCGGCGGGGGCGCGTCCCGTGCTGAACGAGTTTTTGCAGGAGGTTGACAAGAGGGGCTTATCCGGCGTCAGCGTATCTCAGACCGGTTGTATCGGTATGTGCAGGCTCGAGCCTATTGTTGAGGTTTATAAGCCCGGAGAGGAAAAGGTGACATATATTAAGATGTCGCCGGAAAAGGTTGCAAAAATTGTTACAGAGCATATTGTAAACGGCAGACCTGTAACAGAATATACTATCGGAGCAACTCAGACTGGAGGTAAATAACCAATGAATATTTACAGATCGCAGGTGCTTGTCTGCGGAGGTACGGGTTGTACTTCCTCAGGCAGCATGGCGCTTATTGATGAATTTGAAAAGCAGCTTGAAGCCAGCAAGCTTGCCGATGAGGTTAAAATTGTAAAGACCGGATGCTTTGGTCTCTGTGCTTTGGGTCCTGTTGTAATAGTGTACCCCGAGGGCGCTTTTTACAGCATGGTAAAGGTTGAGGACGTAAAGGAAATTGTTGAGGAGCACCTGCTCAAGGGCAGAATTGTTCAGAGACTTCTCTATGACGAGTCCGTCCATGAGGGAACAGATGAGATTAAGTCTCTGAATGAGGTTGACTTCTATAAGAAGCAATACCGTATCGCTCTCAGAAACTGCGGCGTTATCAACCCCGAGAATATTGACGAGTACATTGCAAGAGACGGTTATCAGGCGCTGGGCAAGGCGCTGACCGAGATGAAGCCTCAGGAGGTAATCGACCTGATTAAGGATTCGGGGCTCCGCGGCAGAGGCGGCGGCGGATTTCCCACAGGTCTTAAGTGGCAGTTTGCCGCAAACTCGGTTGACGACGTAAAGTACGTATGCTGTAACGCCGACGAGGGCGACCCGGGCGCATTTATGGACAGAAGCGTTTTGGAGGGCGACCCCCATGCTGTTTTGGAGGCAATGGCAATCGCAGGATACGCAATCGGCTCAAACCAGGGATATATTTATATCAGAGCCGAGTACCCCATTGCTGTTCAGAGACTGAATATTGCTATTTCTCAAGCACGTGAGTACGGACTGCTGGGCAAGAATATTTTTGACACAGGCTTTGATTTTGATATTGAGCTCCGTTTGGGAGCGGGCGCATTTGTGTGCGGTGAGGAAACCGCTCTGATGACATCTATTGAGGGTCACAGAGGCGAGCCTCGTCCCCGTCCGCCCTTCCCGGCTGTCAAGGGTCTGTTTGAAAAGCCCACAATACTTAACAATGTTGAGACCTATGCCAATATTCCCAGAATTATTTTAAAGGGTGCGGAGTGGTTCTCTTCAATCGGAACCGAAAAGAGCAAGGGTACAAAGGTTTTTGCTCTGGGAGGTAAGATTAACAACACAGGTCTGGTGGAGGTTCCCATGGGAACAACTCTCCGCGAGATTATTGAGGACATTGGCGGCGGAATACCCGGCGGCAAGAAGTTTAAGGCGGCGCAGACAGGCGGCCCCTCGGGCGGCTGTATTCCCGCTGAACTGATTGATACTCCTATTGATTATGACTCATTGATTTCAATCGGCTCGATGATGGGTTCCGGCGGTCTTATAGTTATGGACGAAGATAACTGTATGGTTGATATTGCCAAGTTCTTCCTTGAGTTCACTGTTGACGAGTCCTGCGGTAAGTGTACGCCCTGCCGTGTGGGAACAAAGCGTCTCCTTGAGATACTCACCAAGATTACAGACGGAAACGGAACGATGGAGGATTTGGATCGTCTGGAGGAACTGGCTAACGCCATTAAGGCAGGCTCTCTCTGCGGTCTGGGTCAGACGGCTCCCAACCCCGTTCTGTCCACGCTGAAATACTTCAGAGATGAGTATGAGGCTCATATAGTCGATAAGGTATGTTCGGCGCATGTCTGTAAGGGTCTTGCTAAGTATGTGATTGACCCCGATAAGTGCAGAGGCTGCAGCCTGTGTGCTAAGCAATGTCCCGTCGGCGCAATTTCGGGCGAGGTTAAGAGCCCGTTTACTATTGACACGGAAAAATGTATAAAGTGCGGCGCATGTATCGAGAAGTGTCCGTTCAAAGCCATAAGTAAGTAGGGAGGGGATAGAAATGAGTATGGTTAATATTAAGATTAACGGCATGGAGCTGTCCGTTCCCGCCGAATATACTGTCCTTGAGGCAGCCCGTGAAAACGGTATTGAAATTCCCACTTTGTGCTATCTTAAAGATGTGAGCAAGACAGGCTCCTGCAGAATGTGCATAGTGGAGGTCAAGGGAGCAAGAGCTCTCCAGGCGGCCTGCGTGTACCCCGTTTCCGAGGGATTGGAGGTTTTCACAAACACGCCTAAGGTAAGACAGCAGAGAAAGGTGACTCTGGAGCTTCTGCTTTCAAATCATGACAGACAGTGTCTCAGCTGCGCGAGAAACCAAAGCTGTGAGCTTCAGGCTCTGGCAGATGAGCTGGGCGTTACGGAAATCTCATATGAGGGCGAGATGAACACTTATGATGTGGATGACGTTTCCCCGTCGCTGATAAGAGATAACAATAAGTGTATTCTCTGCCGCAGATGCGTGAACATGTGTAAGGACGTGCAGACCGTGGCGGTTATAGACACAATGGAGCGAGGTTTTAAGACGAAGATTGCATCGGCGTTTGAGATGCCTCTTGCCGATACCTCCTGCGTAAACTGCGGTCAGTGTATAATATCATGCCCCACAGGAGCCCTTAAAGAAAAGGATAATACGAAAGAGGTTTGGGACGCAATCGCAGACCCGGATAAGGTCGTTGTGGTTCAGACCGCACCTGCGGTTAGAGCAGGTCTGGGCGAGGAGTTCGGTTATCCCATGGGAACTCCCGTAACGGGAAAAATGGCGGCGGCGCTTAGACGCATGGGCTTTGACAAGGTGTTTGACACCGACACGGGCGCAGACCTGACAATAATGGAGGAGGCAAACGAGCTTATAGAGCGTGTTCAAAACGGTGGCAAGCTCCCGATGATTACCTCCTGCAGCCCCGGCTGGATAAAGTTCTGCGAGCATAACTTCCCTGACTTTATTGATAATCTGTCAAGCTGTAAATCTCCCCACGAGATGTTCGGCGCAGTGATTAAGTCTTATTACGCGAAGAAGAATAATCTTGACCCCAAGAGCATTTATGTTGTTTCGGTTATGCCTTGTGTTGCCAAGAAGTTTGAGGCAGGTCGCCCCGAAATGGAGTGTGACGGCTTGCGTGATGTAGACGCGGTAATCTCAACCCGCGAGCTTGCGAAAATGATTAAGGAAGCCGGAATTATGTTCACCAAGCTCCCCGACGAGGAGTTTGATATGCCCTTTGAGCGCGCCAGCGGAGCCGGAGTTATATTCGGTGCAACAGGCGGCGTTATGGAGGCTGCATTGAGAACTGCGGCAGACGTTTTAAACGGCAAGTCAGTTGAAGAAATTGAGTACACCGCAGTGAGAGGCGTTGAGGGCATTAAGGAGGCCACCGTCAATATGGGCGGCATGGACGTTAAGGTTGCCGTTGCCAACGGCTTGGGCAATGCGAGAAAGCTGCTCAACAGTATTCGCGAAGGTAAGGCTGATTATCACTTTATTGAGATTATGGCATGTCCCGGCGGCTGCGTAAACGGCGGCGGACAGCCCATAGTTCCCTCAAGAGAGAAGATGGATATCGACGTTCGCGCAGAGCGTGCAAAGGCTCTCTATGCCGAGGATAACAGCAGCGCAATAAGAAAGAGCCATGAGAACCCGGATATGGATACGCTTTATAATGACTTCTTCGGAAAACCCGGTTCACATCTGGCGCACGAGCTGCTTCACACAACCTATACAAATCGCGGCAGATTTTAAATTGATTTGAGATGGCAGTATCGCAGTAAAGCGGTACTGCTATTTTTTAATGTAAATAAATAATTTTTATCATAACATATGAAATTATTGTCATAGTTGTATATATAATATTGATATAGGTTCTTTAATATGGTAAAATAAGACTAACTTTTAAACAAATTGAGGGGTGAAGTACAATGAAGAGAGTTTTATCTCTGTTACTGACTTTTTGTCTGCTGAGCACATGCTTTGGTTTCAGTGCGGCTTTTGCCGTTGAGGATGCAGGGCAGACAGAAAACGGGGAAGCGTTAGGCGCGCTTCTCGCTTTTCCGGGAGCCGAGGGCGGCGGAAGGTACACAAAGGGAGCCAGAGGCGCCCTTGACGTTGGCGGAAGTATTGAAGTTTATCATGTTACAAATTTAAATTCGGACGGACCGGGGTCTTTCACAGAGGCTGTCAAAGCCGATGTGCAGGAGGTTGATGGCGAGGGTAACGTTATTGAAAAGCCTCCGGTGGGAAGAATTGTTGTTTTTGACGTTGGCGGAATTATTAACTATCCCACAGGTCAGAAGATTGACAGAGACTACATAACAATATTAGGTCAGACCGCGCCGGGAGACGGTATTACTTTAACCGGCGGCGATTTGCAGATTGGAAACGCAAGACAGAACGTTATTATCAGATACCTGAGAGTTCGCCCGACCAACAATACGGGCGCAGAGGTTGACGGTATCGGCGGACAGTGGAATAAAGACGTTATTATCGACCACTGCTCAACAAGCTGGAGTGTTGATGAGAGCCTTACTCTTTATGCAGGCAGCGTTGAAAATTCAAGCGGATATGAGCAGGGAAGCAGATTGACGGTTCAGAACACAATCTCATCAGAGAGCCTCAGAATGTCAGGGCACTTTAAGGGAGCCCACGGCTACGGCGGAATATTGGGCGGCACCAATGCTACATACTACAGAAATCTGTTTGCCCATCATGACAGCCGCTCTCCCAGACTGGACAGAGTACTGCAGAAGACGGATTTCAGAAATAATGTTGTATACAACTGGGGCGTTACAAATTCGGCATACGGAGCCGAGCCCACATCTCCTCACCCGGGCAGCTCAAACGGCTTGGTGCGTCCTTCTCTGGTTAATTACTCGAATAACTATTACAGCTACGGTCCCAGCACCGTTTCAGGCAAGAGATTTAGGATTTTTGACTTTTCATCAATCGCTAAAGAGGTAGGCAAGACCTATAAGGATGTAGAGGTAACACCAAGTCAGTTCTATATGGCGGATAATTATGTTGACGGAAGCTCAACGGTTACCAATAACAACTGGGCTTCTGACGGCATAAATCTGAGTGATATAACCGATAATGTTATAAAGATGGAGGAACCCTTCCTCTTGGGAGATGAGACTTATTCGGATCTAAATATACCGGAGGATAAGCTCCTTGCAGGTAAAGAGGTCAAGGCAGACGTTCTCACAGACGTGGGAGCGACCCTGCCTAAGCGTGACTCTATTGACGCCCGTGTGGTTGCCGATGCTGAAAACAGAACCGGCAGAATTATAAACATGGAAGAGGAAGTAGGCGGATTTACGGGAATTGAGAACTCCGAGAGAGTTTGGGAAATCCCTGAGGAGTGGAAAACTGCCAACGGAATGGGAAGCAGCTCGGACAGCGATATAGTTGAAAGCGGAACATGGGCAGGCTATACCTGGATGGAAGCCTATGTAAATGAGTGGACTTTGGAGCAGAGCGAAACACCTCCCACAAATCCCAAGGTTACCGTAACGAGCCCCGCAATTGCGGCGGTAGGCAGCACGGTCAACGGTCAGACCGTCAACAACGGCAACTGGAGTGTTATTAAGGATACCGACACACTTAGCTATAAGGCAAACGCAAAGGCTGTGGGCGATACAGAGATTACAAAGATGGAGCTTTACGACAGAGAGGAGCTTATTAAGACCTACGACGGCGTTGCAGAGATTAACGATGCGCTAAAACTGTCCATCGGAACCCACTATCTGTCCTGCTTGGCATATAACAACAAGGGTGAAAGCACCAGAAGCACCACGTCTATCGTGTATGTAAACGGAACAACTCCGCCTGAGGGCTGGACATATAAGCAGATTGGTTCGCCCGCATATTCGGGCAAGGGGGCAATCTCGGTTGACGAAAACGGAATATACACTATAGGCGGCAGCGGTAAAATCGGCGGAAAGGCTGACAAGTGTGACTTTGTATATAAGAAGATGTCAGGCGAGTTTGACATATCTCTTAAAATCGAGGATATGATGGCAAATGAGAACGGCGCTGTTATGGGTCTAATGGTCCGTGAGAGTCTTGACGCAAATTCCAGAATGGCAGCTCTGGTTGACGGTTGGATTAAGTACGGCCGCAATGACAGAATAGTTGCTCGCTTAACAAAGGGCGGCAGCATTGCCGTAGATAAAAATCAAGATAACAAAACCGATAATAAAATGGGTATATTTATGAGCGGCGAGGACGGAGAAATAGTTTCCGGTAACGTTTTGGGAGAGCATCCCTATGATACGGAGCCCATGGGAAAATATCATCTTCCAAACTATCTCAGAATACAAAGAGTTGGCGACATGCTTATTTTCTCGGTTTCGGACAGCGGAACGGACTGGACGGATAATGCAAGACAACCGTATATTTTAAAGATTTCAGGCCTTGCAAACGATGTGTACGTGGGCGTTGCAATCGACTCCCAGCAGGGTCAGTCGGACGCTTCGCCAAAGGCGTACTATTCACAGGCACAGTTCAGCGAGCTCACCATTTCAAACGAGTCGGGATATGAACCCCCCACAACTCCGGAGCCTACACCGACGGTAAATCCTGCCAACGCGGAGCGTTACAAGGTATGGCTGCCCGGCGCTTCAACTGAGGGCGGAGACCTTGCGACAAAATCCGTAATCAATTATTACGGCAAGGATGCTCTGTATGTGGAAACCTTTAACGTATACAGAATTTTGGATGAGCCTATTTCCTCAGGCAAGGTGAACTTTAACTTTGACGTGTTTGTGGATACCGGCGTTGACAGAAGCTTCAGAGTGTATTTTGAGAATGCGACCGGAAATTGGCAAAACACAGATAACGTTTTTGCAGAGATTATCAATAACCGCAATAAGCAGGTGAACAAGGGTCCGGGAATAGATGTTAAGGACGATCCTTTGTTTACCTATGAACAGCTTGGCGAGAGCGGTTGGGTGCATTTTGACACTGTGCTTGACTACAGTCTTGCGGATACGGATCAGTTTATAACAATTACGGCAACAAACAGCAAGGGCGAAGTTTTAGGCACGACAACAATGGGCGCGATTGCCGGCAGAGATACAACATTAAAGTCAATCCGTCTTGTAAAGACTGCCAGCCCCACATATTTTGCCGATATGCAGTTAATGAAGCAAATTATCCGCGATGATATTTATTATGTGGAAGCCCCCGCAAGAGATGGCGCGGCAGTTTCCGCAACAGTGAAGAATACTGCTGATGAGAGCGGTGCGCTGTTCATTGCGGCGGCTTATGAGGACGGAATATTGGCTGACGCTAAATCTGTGCTGATACCAATGTCGGAGGAAGATACGCCCGTGAGCGTTACGTTCGATAAGGAGTACAGTGAGGTTAAGTGTTATCTCTGGTCAAGCGAGAGTATAGAGCCTTATGCCGACCTTACGATAGTAAAATAAAATATAACTAAAAGCCCGAGTCAACTCGCCTCGGGCTTCTTCATCGGAACGGACTTCGCTTTAACTACAATCCCTGTTAATTAACATAATTACATTGGTTTGTAAACGGGCGCAGCTGTGACCCAACTTCTTTGAAGTTGGAAGGCACTCATTTTTCCGATTTAACAATAGTATCTGATGTCAATAATAATACAACGTTTTTTGCCGAAAAAGCGGCGCCCCTACTACTGTGTAAATATTAAAACTTTACTTTTATGATATATCCATGTAATTTTATTTATATTTGACAATTAATCTGCCGCCCACCCCGTTGCGCTCGCCGCCTCCGCCCCGAGTGCCGTCGGATTTCCCCGAAGGGGAAATCAATTGGGGCTTCGCCCCAAACCCCTGTACATGTAATTACACCAACTTATAATTTTGATAAAGGCTTTGGCGACATTGCCGCCGCATCGTCGCACTATGCCTTTTCCACTCGCCTTGCCTGCCCGGCAAGGCTTTACTTTTACAGGCATGTGCTCCTCATTTCCCAAAAATCTCTGATTTTTGGGAAGAAGGAGGGGCAAGGCAGCGGGCGTATGTTTTTCTTGTCAAAGAAAAACGTAGCTTAGCAAACTTTGCTCCGACGAGGGCTCGGCATTGATTTTAAAGGCAAAGCCTTTATCAAAGTGGAAGGGTTTAAATATATAAAGTTCATATATCCAAACCCGTTTATCAAAGGAAGCCCTATGGCGTTTCGGGCGGTAAAAAGTAAAAACATCTTGATTTACAACCGTATTTCGAGTATAATAAGTTAGAGGTTCTTTTAATCTCATTTTTGCGGTGTATGACAGCGATAACAATATTTTGTATTACTGTAGACTTGACACATAAAGAGAGATTATATTTAAAAATAATTACAAATATGAAATGGTGGTATGGTTATGGGTAAGTTTGTTATAAAGAAAGAAACGGAAAAGATTTCATCAATCAATCGGACAATCCGCATGAAGCCGGAGCATTTTGAAAAGATTATGGAAATAAGTGAAAAGAATAATATCTCGTTTAACAAGGTTGTTAATCAGTGCATTGAATATGCTTTGGAAAATTTGGAAGAATAACAAAAGCCCGGGGTGCCGGGCTTTTATGTTTAAATTTAAAGTATTTCGTCAACTGACTTTCGGCAAATTTCTATTGCCTTGTCTATTTCCTCTCGGTTTATGATAAGAGGAGGATTGAAGTACAGCACGTTCCCCAAGGGGCGCAAAATCAAGCCGTGGTTCAAGGCGCGCTTGTATATTTGATAGCCTACTCTCAAATTTGAGTCAAAGCCTTTCTTGCTCTCTCTGTCCTCAACCAGCTCGATTGCGTTTATCAGCCCTATATGGCGGATTTCGCCAACATTTTTGTGGCCGCCCAGAGCTTCGGTTAATCGGTCGTTAAGATACACGGCGTTTTCCGCCGCCGTTTCAAGTATTTTATCCTCCCGAAGAATTTTCTGAACCGCAAGAGCCGCACTGCAGCCCAGAGGGTTGCCGCTGTAGGTGTGGCTGTGCATAAACGCCTTGCCCTCGTTGTAGTCCGCATAAAAGGCGTTATAAACCTCGTCTGTGGTTATGGTGATTGCCATAGGCATATATCCGCCCGTAAGCCCCTTTGAAATACACATAATGTCAGGGCTGACCTCCGCATGGTCAAAGGCGAACATCTTGCCCGTCCGTCCGAAGCCCGTAGCAATTTCGTCTGCAATAAGCAGCACGCCGTACTTGTCGCACAGCTTACGCAGCTTTTTCAGATACAGTGGAGGATATATTCTCATTCCTGCACTGCCCTGGAGCAGGGGCTCGACTATCATTCCGCAGGTTACCTCGCCAAACTTCTCAAATGACTTTTCGGCGTGTTCAAAGCACTCACAGGAGCAGTTGTCTCTGTTCTTGCCGTAGGGACAGCGGTAGCAGTCGGGAGCCTCTATGTGGATTGCGTCCATAAGCATGGGCTTGTAGATTTTGGCATATAAATCCATGCTTCCCACGGACAGCGCGCCGATGGTTTCACCGTGATACCCCTCTGTCAGACACATGAATTTTGTCTTTTTGGTGTGTCCCGTTTGGTAAGCGTACTGAAACGCCATTTTCAGAGAGCACTCTATGGCAGCGGAGCCGTTATCCGAAAAGTTAAACTTTGTGAGCCCCTCGGGGATAATCTCCGAAAGCTGCTCGCAGAGCCGAATTGCAGGCTCATGAGAGAGGTTGGCGAATATAACATGCTCCAGCTTGTCAAGCTGCGCCTTTATACTCTCGTTTATTTTTGGGTTGCAGTGCCCCAGCAGGTTGCACCACCAGGAGGACACAATGTCAATATATTCCTTGCCGTTTTTGTCGTATAGGTAGACGCCCTTGCCGCGGTCGATTATAATCGGGGGCAGCTCCTCGTAATCCTTCATTTGGGAGCAGGGGTGCCATATGTATTTTAAGTCCTTTTCCTGTAAATCTTTCACGATTATACCTCCTCGTAGAGAGACTTTAAAAATTCTGCGTCTATGTCTAAATCCTTGCAGCCGTGTTCCGCTGCGGCGATTACGGGAATGCCTGTCAGTCTTTCAATCATTTCCCGATTATCGCGGTGCATAAGGCTTTGAGCGTCGTAGTTATTAAGAATTATGCCCTTAACGGGTATCTCCTTTTGCTTCATGTATTCGGCGGTGAGCACAACCGAATTTATTGTTCCCAAGCCGCCGTCCGCAACAATAATCCCAGGCAGATTAAGGGTCTTGATTATGTCCTCAAGAAAGATTGTCTGCTCGTCAACTCGTATGGGGCAGACAATGCCGCCGCTGCCCTCTGCGGTTATGTAGTCATACCTGCCGCACAGGCTTTTAAAGTCTCGGCGCACTGTGTCAAGGTCAACGGGGTTTCCCTCAATCCGTGCCGCCAGGTGGGGCGAGACGGAGGCTTTATACACGTATGAAACCATTGTACCAAGGTCTTGCTCAATGGTTGCAACCTCTTTCACGTGGGCGGCGTCTCCGGGAATAAGCATCCCATTGCGTTCTTCGGCTCCGCTGAGCGCCGCCTTGTAGTACCCCGCATTAACTCCGCTTTCCGCCAGCTTTTTCACAATAAGGGCGGTGATGTAGGTCTTGCCCATATCCGTTCCGGTTGCGGTAATAAAAATTCCTTTACTCATCAAGCATCACCGCCTTATAGTCAAGCTCCTTCAGCAGCTCCATATCGTTCGCTATGGTGGCGCCGGTGGTAGTCAGCATATCTCCTGAAATAGCAGCGTTTGCGCCTGATTTAAAGCACGCCCGTCCGTTGTCCCCAAGCTGTATTCTGCCCCCGGCAAGCCTGATTGCCGCCGAGGGGTTTATGAACCTGTATATTGCGCAAATTCTGCGCATATCCTCGTTGGTGAGCCGCTCGTTGTTTTCAAGGGGAGTGTCCTTTATGGGGTTGAGCATATTTATGGGAACAGAGCGCACTCCCAGCTCTCGTATTTCAATCGCCATGTCAATTAAGTCCTCAAAAGTCTCGCCCAGTCCCGCAATGCCGCCGCTGCAAACTGACAGCCCTGCCGCCTGTGCCGCCTTGATAGCGGCAATCTTTTCGTCATATGTATGAGTGGTGCAGATTTGCGGGAAGAACCGCCGCGAGGTTTCAAGGTTGTTGTGAACACGGCTGACCCCTGCCTCACGCAGCCGCCCGAACTGCTCCTCATTCAGCAATCCCAGTGAAACGCAGACCGAGATGCTGCATTCAGCCTTAATTCCACGAACAATGCGGCAGACGCGGTCAACATCCGCATCGCTCAGCCGCTTTCCCGAGGTCACTATGGAGAACCGAAGTATTCCCCGCTCGGCATTGTGCTTCGCTGCCTTGATGACCGTCTCGTCGTCCAGCAGAGGATATTCCTCAATGCCGGTGTTATAGGCGGAGGATTGGGCGCAGAACTTGCAGTTTTCGCTGCACCGCCCGCTCTTGCCGTTGATGATTGTGCAAATGTCAAAGCCGCTGCCGCAAAAGGCTTGTCGGATTTCGTCCGCCGCGGCGCACAGCTCTTCAAGGGGAGCCTTGGCAAGGGACAGGGCCTCTGCTCTTGTGATATTATCCCCCGACATAATTTTGGATTTTAGTTTTTCTACCAAAGTAACCCCCTCTTTCTAAGCACGGGAATAATACGTTTTGAAATCACTGCCGCAACAACGCATAGCAGAATGTCTCCGGGAACCACAAGCAGGAAGCAGTAAATAAAAACCTTGGCAAAGGTGATTGCGTCCCCGGTAACAAAATTGCTGATCAGATAAAAATAAACCATGCCGAAAACATATACGACAACGAGCCCTGCAAAGGACGCCGCAAGCAGCCTTAAAAATGACGGGCTCGGTACCGAATGCGCAATTGCCCCGGTTACGAAGGCTCCCAGGCAGAAGCCGATTATATATCCGAATGTGGGTTTAAAGATATACTGAATACCGCCACCCTCGGTGAACACCGGTATTCCGATCAGCCCGATGACTATGTATAAAAGCACGCTCAGCGCGCCGTACCTTTTGCCCAGCAGCAATCCCGCAAGGGTGGAAAACAGAAGCTGCAGCGTAAAGGGAACCACGGGCACAGGGATTTTTATAAACGCCCCAACAGCAGTGAGGGCTGCAAACAGCGCGCATAAAACAATCTGCCGAACCCCGAATTTTGAATTTTGATTTACAGTTTGTGTTTGGCTCAAACCGCCACCTCCAAATTTAATTTTTTTAGATTGTATCATACCTGCCAACAATTGTCAACCTTAAAAATAATTTTGGTTGATAATCATTAAACGGGGATTACAGAATAGTGATTGACACAGGGGCTTTTTTGTGCTACAATACCCAAGTAAACAGACAGTTCGATAGTGCCATCCTGTCTCTAAACAAAACCAGGACTGCTTTAATGAGAGCATTGGATTTCAATGCCCTTGTTAAAACACGTCCGTTTTGCGGGCGTTTTTTATTTTAATCACATAAAAAGGAGAAGGAATTTATGTACACTATTTCTTGTGAAACCCATTTTGACGCGGCACATTTTCTGGTAAATTATCATGGGAAGTGTAAAAACATTCACGGGCACAGGTGGAGGGTTTGCGCATATGTGAGCAGTGAAACCCTGATTGAGAGCGGCGAGTTCAGAGGGATGGTTATGGACTTTAACGATGTAAAGCCCATCCTTAACCAAATTGCGGACAGTCTTGACCACAAGCTGGTCATTGAAAAGGACTCCTTAAGAAGCGCCACAATGCTTATGCTTGAGGAGGAGGAATTTGAAATTGTCGAGCTGGATTTTCGCCCCACGGCTGAAAATTTTGCAAAGTACGTGTTTGACAAGCTTAGAGAGAGCGGAGTTAATCCTTCTAAGGTCAGGGTGTACGAGGCGGCAACATCCTATGCGGAGTACAGCGAGGATTAATTATGCAGAGTTTTGACGTATGTGAAAAGTTCGCCAGCATAAACGGCGAGGGCAGACGCGCGGGGGAAACCGCCGTATTTATTAGGTTCAAGGGCTGTAACCTGTCCTGCTCCTACTGCGACACTAAGTGGGCAAACGCTGAGGATGCGCCTTTTCAGACCATGACCACAGAGGAAATATGCTCTTATATAAGGAGCACGGGGATTAAAAACGTCACCCTTACGGGAGGCGAGCCTTTGCTGCAAGCAGGTATTGAAGAGTTGCTCAGATGCTTAAAGGCGCAGGGCTTCAGCATTGAGATTGAGACTAACGGTTCTGTTGACATAAGCAAGTTTTGCGCCCCGGATATTCGTCCCGACTGCTTCACAATGGATTACAAGCTGCCCTACAGCGGTATGGAGGAAGAAATGCTCATCTCAAATTTTGAGCATTTAGGTCGGCAGGACTGCGTAAAGTTCGTTTCGGGCAGAGAAGCGGACTTAGCCCGGGCACTGGATGTCATTAACCATTTTGAGCTTGCAGGTCGGTGCAGCGTATACATAAGTCCTGTGTTCGGAGCCATTGAGCCCGAAAGAATAGTGGAGTTTATGCTGGATAACAAAATGAATGACGTTCGCCTGCAAATCCAGATGCATAAGGTGATATGGGATCCTGACAAGCGTGGGGTATAGTAAATTGAGAGAGGTATTCGTAAATGAACAAAATTGATACAAGGGCAATTGAGGAGCATATCAGGGGTATTTTGATTGCTCTGGGAGACGACCCGACCCGCGAGGGCTTGGCGGACACTCCAAAGCGAGTGGCAAAAATGTACGCCGAGGTGTTTGAGGGCATGAACTACACCAATCATGAGATCGCCCAAATGTTTAACAAAACCTTTGAGGACGACCCGGATTCCTATCACAACTCAAATGACATTGTTGTGGTAAAGGATATTGAGGTGTTCAGCTACTGCGAGCATCATATGGCGCTTATGTATAACATGAACGTGTCGGTTGCCTATGTTCCTAACGGCAAGGTTATCGGGCTGAGTAAGATAGCCAGAATTGCAGACATGGTGGCAAAGCGGCTCCAGCTTCAAGAGCGCATAGGCTCTGACATTGCGGAGATTATGCAGGAGATAACCGACAGCCCCGATGTTGCGGTGATAATCGAGGCAAGTCATAGCTGTATGACCGCCAGAGGTATAAGCAAGCCCTCGGCGAGAACTACCACCCGCACAATGCGCGGTAAATTTGAAAGCGACCCGAGCCTTGCGGCGCGGCTAATGTAACAGGAGGTATAACAATGGAAGCAAAAAAGGCAATGGTGCTGTTCAGCGGCGGCGTTGACAGCACAACCGCTCTGGCAATGGCGGCAGAGGAGTTTGGGGCGGACAACGTGACGGCTCTCTCTATTACTTACGGTCAAAAGCACGCCAAGGAGGTAGAGGCGGCTCATAAAATAGCGGAGCATATGGGGATTACCCTTTTGGAGCTTGATTTGACCGATATGTTTAAATTCAGCAGCTGCTCTTTATTAAGCCAAAACGAGAACGCCGAAATTCCCAAGGAGAGCTATTATGACCAACTCAAAAAGACGGAGGGGGATCCTGTTTCAACCTACGTTCCATTTAGGAACGGACTGTTTTTGTCCGCTGCTGCGGCGTATGCCTTGTCAATCGGCGCAGATGAAATATTCTACGGTGCACACAGCGACGATGCGGCGGGAAACGCATATCCCGATTGCAGCCGCGCCTTTAATGACGCCATGAACACAGCCATATACGAGGGCTCAGGTCACAAGGTGAAGATTCGGGCGCCCTTTGTGGGGTTGACCAAAAGTCAAGTTGTGGGTATCGGCGTGAAGCTGGGTGTTCCCTATGAGATGACCTGGAGCTGCTATGAGGGCGGCGAGGAGCCATGCGGCAAATGCGGCACCTGCCGTGACAGACGGGCGGCATTTTTGGCAAACGGACTTGATATTTTTTAAGGAGTGGAATTATGAGTGAAAGAGAAAACGAGGGCTTGACCCTCTTGGGAAACAAAAAGACTGTGTATAAGTCTGACTATGCGCCGGAGGTGCTTGAAACCTTTGAAAATAAGCATAAGGGAAATGATTACTGGGTTCGGTTCAACTGCCCGGAATTTACTTCCCTTTGCCCCATAACAGGGCAGCCGGACTTTGCGGAGATAATTATATCCTATGTTCCTGACGTGAAAATGGTGGAGAGCAAGTCCTTAAAGCTCTATCTGTTCAGTTATCGTAATCATGGAGATTTTCATGAGGATTGCGTAAATAAAATTATGAAAGATTTAATTAAGCTTATGAACCCAAAGTATATTGAGGTTCTGGGAGTGTTCACCCCCAGGGGTGGAATTTCAATCCATCCATATGCGAATTACGGCAGACCGGGAACGAAATGGGAAAAGGTGGCTTTTGAAAGACTGGCAAGCCGCCCCGTTGAATAAAATACAAAGGAAAAAGGCACCGATTATTCGGTGCCTTTGGAGCGGAAGACGGGATTCGAACCCGCGACGTTCACCTTGGCAAGGTGACGCTCTACCACTGAGCCACTCCCGCATATTTGCCCAATCTCTCAAGCGCTTAGATATTATAACACACGGGAATACCTTTGTCAAGACTTTTTGCAAAATTTTTTTATTATTTTTACAAGGGGCATGGTAAAATGAAATCGGACAGAAAAAACAATAGAAAAGGCATAGTAAACAGTGATATAATAAAAATAAAAAATTAAAAGAACAAAATACAAAAAATATCACGGAAGTTTACTATGTTTGGTAATAAGTATACTACAAACAAAAGAAAATTTCAACACCTTACTTCTGAAAAACGTGCTCAAATTGAAGTTTTGTTAAATCTTAATATGCCTAAAACGCAAATTGCCAAAACTGTTGGTATTGTCCGTTACACTCTTTATGAAGAATTGAAGCGCGGCACTGTAACTCATGTATACACTAATTTGAAGTCTCACAAAAAATACTTTGCTGATGCAGGACAGTGTAAATTTAAAGTTACAGTATGTGCAAAAACACTGTATAATTACATAGATATGGGCTTTCTCAATGTAAAGAATATAGATTTGCCGCTAAGAGTAAAGCGAAAGACAAAGACTGAAAAATCGCGAAAAAACCGTCGCACATTAGGTAACAGCATAGAGAATCGCTCGGAATCAATTAATAGCAGAGGTGAGTTCGGATACCGGGAAATAGATACCATTCTTTTGCCCGATACAGCAAGATATTATGCGTATCCATATTCATTATTTGAGAGAGGTACAAACGAAAAACAAAACTCTCTTGTTCGGAGATTTTTGCTAAAAGGAAAGAGTTTTAAGAAAATAACCGAACAAGATGTTAAGTTTATAGAAGATTGGATTAATAATCTTCCAAGGAAAATATTCAATCATCGCACTGCTAACGAGGTCTTTGATGATTTTACTTAAGTGTCCGATTTGCTATTGCAATTTAAGTAAATTTAATGCATAAAAATATTAAAGAAAAGGTCTTGACACTTTCGGAAATTTGTGATATACTGTCAAAGTTGTAAAACAGCATCGAGGTGTGGCTCAGTTTGGTAGAGTACTACGTTCGGGACGTAGGGGCCGCAGGTTCAAATCCTGTCACCTCGACCATACCGAGTGTTCTTACAGGACTTAAAGGGTTCTGTATAGCACTCGGTTTTTTATTTGCTTTTCAGCTTGCACAGGCGGCATAGTGAACGTCTACCCCTTGCCTTGTATGTACCGATACCTTGTTTTCCGGTAATTTGTCAAGGTTAGGTATCTCAATCGCGCCGATACAATTATAGTAAATGGTAAGCCGCTGGACGGTTTTGCCGTCAATCTTTTCCGATTGATGTACTTCGATTTTTTCAATCAGCTCATTTAACATCCTTGGCGTCAGCTTCCGCGCCCGTGTATATTTTCGTACGGAAGCCATGAACATATCGCTTGTCACGGCTTTGCTTTTGTCTTTGTCGAGTTCTTCCTGCAATTCTTTTATACGGGCGGTAACTTCCTTTTGCTCCGTCTCGTATTTTGCGGACAGCTTTGCAAAGCGGTCGTCGCTTATCTTGCCCGAAACATTGTCCTCGTAGATATGCTCAAACAGGTTGTCAAGCTCCTTATCCCTTGCCGTAAGGGAATTGAGTTCCTTTTGTTTTTTCTGCCGTTCCTGCTGCGCTGTCTGTATGGAATGTTCCATCACAATCTTTGCAAATTCAGATTCATATTGCGTTGCCAGCTTTGTAAGCCGCCGGATTTCGCCGAGCACAACCTTTTCCAAAAAGTCTACTCGGATATAATGGGTAGAGGTGCATATTTTACGCTTGCCCCTGTTGTAGCCGGAACAGTTGAAATATTGGATTTCCGGGTTGCCCTGATTGAAGTGATACCATAAGCTGCTGCCGCAGTCGGCACATACCAGCAAACCGGAAAACATATTCTTTTCGCCGTCCGCGTTTTTACGCCTGCGTGTCTTTTGGTTCCTGCGCTCCTGTATCAGTTCCCAAACGGAACGCTCAATGATCGGCTCGTGAACATCTTTGAAGATAACCCAATTTTCCTTATCGTTTGCCATACGCTTTTTATTCTTGTATGATTTCGAGTAGGTCTTAAAGTTTATCACATCGCCGCAGTATTCCTGTTTGGAAAGAATGGAAACCACCGTTGAGCTGCGCCATTCACAGCTTGGGGCTTTTTTTGCCCCGGGGCGTCCGACCCCTTTGCTGCTCCAATAGCTGGTGGGGATCAGTATCTTTTCCCCTGCAAGGGTGTCCGCTATTTGCTGCGTCCCCATGCCGTCCAGCGTCATGTTGAAAATCCGGCGCACAACAGCCGCCGCTTCCTCGTCAACTACCCAGCTTTTGCTGTCGTCCGGGTTTTTCATATATCCATACGGAGGCAGTCCCATAGGTTCGCCGGCGTTTCCTTTTATCTTATTGCTGATCCGCCGCTTTTTGCTGATGTCGCGCGCGTACCATTCGTTAAACAGATTTTTTATCGGGGCAAGCTCATTTTCGCCTTCCTCGGTGTCAATGTTGTCCGATACGGCAACAAGCCGTATATCATGATCGGGCAAAAATTCCTCGGTCAGCTTGCCGACTTCAATATAGTTACGCCCCAATCTTGATAGGTCTTTCACGAAAACGGCAGATACTTTATTGTCCAAAATGGCTTTTATCATATCTTTGTAGCCGTCCCGTTCCATGGTAACACCGGATATACCGTCGTCACAGAAGGTCAGCAGGTTTGTATAACCTTTTTCCTTAGCGATTTTGGTAAGCAGCTTTTTCTGGTTCCCTATGCTGTAGCTTTCACCCTCTAAATTATCATCACGCGAAAGGCGGACGTAAATAGCTGCGGTAACCTCTCTTTTTTTATTTTTTGACTGTCTCATAAATCCTCCTTCCCCCGACAGCCAATAACAGTATTATAAGAATATTATACCGCGCTTTTATGAAACTGTCAGCCCGTTTTGTGATGATTTTTCTGTTTTTATTGTTCTGATTGCATTAAACGCACCAAAACAGTCCCCAAGGTGTCCTTTGCCTGTTCCTTGAAAACAGGCTCCACAACAAATGAATTTTTATCAAAATCATAGGTGGTTGTTTTCGTAAATTCAGTATCATCCTGTTTCAATTTTTCTCTCTGATGATTGTTTGTTTCATGTTCCATAACAATACCTCATAACATAAATTCCTGATGATTAGCAAATCCAAACGGCGTTGGCTGCGCTCCACGGGAATCTCACCCCTGCATGGTTCTCATGCAGCCGCCCAATGCCGTGACGCGTTCAAGGCGGGAGTATCATTATTGCGTCCGCGTGTCATGGCTTGCAGACTGCCATATCTGCAACTGCGGTAAAATGGTTGTCGCTCTGTCTGGTGAAAAGTTTTGCGATATGCAAAAGGTAGAAGCGCCGGGAAAACCGGCTTGCTTTCCGCCTACGTCATGGCGCATTTTCCGCATAGCTCGGCACGGACGGAATGTGTTTGTTTGCCTATACTGCGGCAGTCCGCTTTCTTTGTCAAAGAACAAGATATAAGGCTGCTATCGGCCTTTTCAAAACGCATTTTCCCGCAATGCGTTTTGAAAAAACCAATAAACTGTTTAACAATGCAGGGCGCGGAAAGGCACGCGCCCCATATAATAGTTTTAAGCGGGCAAAATGCTAAAGTCGGAAATAATACTGAATATCAATTTTGATTGAAGCCTGTTTGCCATATCTTCATCTACAAAAAGGTATTCGTTGCCGTATTCGTCTTTCAGCGTCCGGGTTGCTAATTTCCGTATGTACTTCCTGTAATGTCGCAAGACGTAAGAAATCGCATCCGGCTTACCCTGCGTTGCAGCGGAAATGACGGCAACAGGAATTTCTGCCGTGTTCACATGTCGTCCCATTCGATACCCTCCTTTGCAAAATACTCTCTCAATAGTTTCAGGGAAGCTGCACGCCGCCTGCAAATAGATTGTTGATAGGACCGGAGCAAGACGCCGATTTCCTTATCGGTCATTTCCGCAAAGTATGACAGCAAAATAATGTTACGTTTTTCCTGCGGAAGCTGCCTGATTGCTTCTGCGAGCAGATTACCGACAACTACAATCTCTTTGCCTAAGACATTAAAAATGTGCTGGTCGCTGAAATACTTGTGCTCGCCGGATAGCTGTCTCGCCTGTTCCGGTGTAAGCTCAGCTAATGACACTTCCCGTTTTCTCTGTGCCGCATACGCTTTATATATCTTGCGCGCTTCGTTTTTCAGTACGCGGGTACAGAACGCTCCAAACTGATTTGAGATACGCTTTTCGTTATTGTTGCCCATTGTTTCACCCCCTTTCCGTTAAGAAAGTTGGTGTTTCTTTTTTGCCTTTCATGTAGGTAATCCCAAAACAGCCGAAAAAACACGGTGTGAAATGAAATTTTATAAAAAATTTTTTGCACCTCCCGAATTGTCAAATGGCTATAAACCACAAAACGGTGGTGCACGGGCAGATGAAAAGAAGCGTGGAAAAGAAAAACAGCCAAACCCATCCTCCAGAAAAAGGATCAATTTGGCCGTACGATTGGAATAAAACTGTTTTTCGCCATGCGGCGGTTTATCTATCTTTTTGTGATGTTTATGCCACTTCACTTTTCACCAATCCTAACCGCACGGCAGGACCGTCCGGCTCAGATTGATGTACCGCCGTCAGGCGGTGTCTGCCACACCAAAATATAGTCTGTTTTGCTTCCGCACAAAAATATTCGTTGTTATCATGCCTTTCATTTTTAATCAATATCAAAAAAACGCCGCCCGTCAAAAAGGCAGATGCCTTCTGACGAACGGCGTTCATCATGCCTTCAACATGAAGGCGTTAATTTGGTTACTTTTTCAAAAACCGCTGCAAAATTGCCGCGACTTCAGCTCTTGTTGCATTGCCTAACGGATCAAGGATACCATCTCCTTTGCCGGAGATAAGTCCAGCGCCGACTGCCCATGAAACATTATCTCTTGCCCAGTCTGAGATGTCGGCTTCATCGGTAAACTGCGAAAGATCGCCCGTCTGCGTGGTATCTGCACCCTTAAAATCTGCGTATCTTTCCATTATTGCCGCTATCTGCTCACGGGTGATGTTATCATTCGGGGCAAAAGTGTTTTCATCATATCCGTTTACTATCCCGTTTGCCGCTGCCCATATAACAGCATTTGCATAGTATTCATTCATATCTATGTCTGCAAACGGAATATTCCTGGTTATAGCCGGTTCTCCCTCTGCACGATAGAGAACTGTTACAAGCATTGCTCTTGTCATTTCTGTGTTTGGTGCAAATTCCGTATCTGAAACGCCTGCAAACAGTTTATTTTCATATACGTAGCGAACATTTTCATAGAACCAGTCGCTTTCCTTAACATCAGTAAATGGGTTTTTCCATTCAATTGGAATGATTTCCTTTTCAGTCCATTTCGCATAGAGAGTGAAGCTCTTTGTAACCTTTGTATCAAAATCATAGGCTGTTGTGCATTCTTTATCAGTAAACCAGCCTTCAAAGGTATATCCCTCTCTTGTAGGATCAGCGGGCTTTGTCAGCTTGCCGCCGCTGTTTACCTTAACGCTGTCGATTTCACTTCCGCCCAGCGTATCAAATTTCACGGTATAGCTGCTTGTTCCGCCGCCTCCTCCGCCGCCGCCGACATGAGTGGGATTATCTTCGTTGCCGGATCCAGGCAAATCCGGATGTTCTGTGTCGCTTGCATCCAGCTGATATTCAAACTCTGCCACTTCACTGTTTTCCATGCCGTATTTGACCGCAACAGCCTTGATAGTAACATCATCCACAATCATGATCGGATTGGTATACAGGGTGGAGCTTTCAGTTGGAGTTGAGCCGTCACGCGTATAGTAAATCTTTGCTCCGTCAGTTTCGGTCGTAAGCGTTACCGACGAATTCTTCTTTACTTTGCCGCTCTCCGGATTGGCCGTCGGTGCAGCCACGGTCTGCTTTGCCGCAACAGTCCCAATCTCTTCATATTTCTGCTCCATCGAAGTACCCGCATAGCTTTGAATGTTCGAGCTGATTCCAACAGTAACCTCGCTACTAAGGGCAAGGTCTGCCTTAAGCAGCACTGTGCGCGTGTAGTAGGGCGCTTCTACTCCGTCTCCATAGTCAATATTGTCAGGAGCCTGCTCGCTGTCCAGAAGCTCAAGCGTGAAGTCTATCGGCGTATTGTTATTATTAGAATCACTAAGTGCAAAATTCTCTTTCACAAGCTTTGTTTCGTCAAGATATTTGCTGAACCTGATATATACGCCGTCAGGAGCTACTGTCATTTCCTCGACCTCCGGCGGATCATTGTTTACAAGCGGAATGTTGACCTCGAACTGCGGCGGCAAGACAGGCAGCCAGTTGATGCCGTTTGCTGTTACAGTCGCAGCCTTGTCTGCATTGCTGTTGCCGGTCAGATATCCGTCGGCATCTGCGGTTACATACCAAAGTCCGGTCGGAACATCCCAGCGGTAGTAGCCCTGCGAATCGGTATAGATCGGGTTATCCTGCTTCAGATAGAAGTAGTCGTCATGCTGCTTCATCACCGCGCTGTCATACTTTTCAGTCTCGCCCTCTTGAATATATTCTCCACTGTCATTGTAATCCGCGTAATAGAGCGTCATCTTCGCGCCCTCAACCGGATTACTCAGCACTGCCTCGTATGCAAAGCCGGACGGGTCGTATACTCTATTTACTCGCGAATCCGGCTTCTCCTCAAAGCCGTCATACAGCGGGTCGTCATTTGGGTCGTAGTCCTTGTCAGTCAGAACCTTCCAAGTTTCTTTGCTGTCTTGGTCGGTGACGAAATAGTCCTCATATTCGGCAATAAATTTGTTGACCTTCTCTACTGTTTCGGCGTTGCGAGTATCGTTCGCCGCATTCAGCAGCAGCGCGAGTGAATCCAGCGTGAGGCCGGACGCCGTACCAACACCCGGCGCAAAGCTTGCCGCCAGCGACAGGAACATCATGCCGCCCGTCGTGTCCTGCGTAAACTGGTTCTGCGTCTGGGCGCGCATCAGCTCGTCTTCCAGTTCGGTAAGGCTGTTCAACAGCTTTGAGGTGCGGTATTTCATGTATTCGGACGTGTGCTCGGCGTCGCTGCCGGTCGAGCCCCACCAACGGAGGTTTTTGGTCAGACGGTTGCGCAGATTACTGAACGTATCAGGCAGAGACGCGGTGTCCTGTCCCTTGATAGCAAGACCTGTCAGCTGGCCTATTCCAAAGCCAACGCCGCCCATGATAAGGTCCTCTTTCTTGAGTCCGATCTCCAGCTTGCTGCCGTATTCGGTCAATGTCGAGCTGAGCTTGCCGTCCTTCAGGTAGGTCAGGCTCTTCCATTCAATGTCATCAGACGCCTTGACGAGCCAGGTTTGGGATTTGATCAGCTTGCCCGCGCCAAACATAATTATCATCATAGCGCCGTCGGTGTAGGTCTTTGCCGAAACCTTGGACGGATCGATCTTGAACCGGATCCCACAGATCCCGCCGCCTGCGCGTGTATCTGCCAGCGTTATCGGTGCGTTGTTTTCAAACAGTGCAGCGGATGCGTCAAATAACGATGCCTGTGATGCCGGAGTATAGGAATAAGGTGCATCGACCGCACATGGTATCTGTGTCGATACGGTATGGATCGGCGACCTTGCTCCAGCGGGGACAAGTGCTGCCTGTGTTCTATACCATTTACCCGACTGTACATCACAGATGTAGTTTACGTTCAGAGAAGATCCAATCATTTGTCCGTCTGCAAACATTCTCTCGTCCTCTATCACCTTGCGGATACCTCCGTCGGTTACCTGCTTATACAGTGACGGAACCGGCATGCCGAGCTTATCGTAATAGAAATCACCGGTAAACATCAAATACTGCTTGCCGTCCGCGTCAGTGTAGCAATAACCCTTGTAGCCCTTGCCCTGCAGCTCCTGTATCTTATATGTAAGGGAGCTTTGTGACCAGGACGGCTCATCAATATAGGTACGGTATTCGTGGAACTCGCTTGCGTCCGACGCCGCAGTCTGTGCGTCAAGCGTGGAAAAGTCTCCGCCAAGGGCATCGACTATCGCCTGATACAGTTCCTCGCTTTCCTCACTTTCCGCAAGCGCTGCGATACCGTTTGCTTCAGCCGCAGTATCCTGCATAAGCTGAACATCTGACTGGCTTGTATTGCCCTGTATCTGCCCCAACAGATTATCCCAGTCAAACAGCTTGCTGCTATCGTGAAAGTCGCTGGTGTACGAGCCGTCAAATGCCATTTCTGTACCCTCAATATTGACGTTAGTTTCGGGGTCTGCGGCTTTGTAGAGCACCTTGATCGACGTGAACGAGTCGGGTACCTGGCATGACCAGCTGCCGTCTGTTTGTTGTTCCGCCTTGTAGATCTTGTAGGTATTGCCGTTTCCCATGCGGAAGAACACCTTGCCGGTGACTTCCTCGCCGTCAACCGTGGCGGTCATATCGCCGAGCAGCTCGGCGTTTTTGAAGTATGCAGTTGCTGTACGATATATTATAGATGTTCCCCAATCGAACACACCATAAGCATAGGTACTGCCGTCAATCTGCAATCTTTCATTGTCATACAGGATATCTGTCAATACAGGTCCGTTCGGGTCATAAACCAGCGTGTCGGTGCCCTGTATAACTGTGCCGTTATTGTCAACATATTGAGCAGTGATGGTATGATTTCTGGTGCCGTCGGAAACCAGCTGTGCTCTGCCTTCAAAACGGCCATAGTAGTCTGACTGTATCTGCGCAACCAGCGTTCCGTTGTCCAAAATACTGATCAACGCATACGGCGATGTCTTACCGGTGAAGTAGAACGAGTCAGGGGTTTGACCGTCTATACTCTTACCGACCGTGTTGACAGTTGTAATTGTAATGCCGGGATTCCAGCTGGTCATAGCCGAACCGATCGGGAATCCTCCGCTTGTAGTTTCAAGCGTGGTTATGACAGAATAACCTTGAACCGGTGACGCGGAGGTCGCACACTGTTCTACATAGGCAGTATAATGCATTGGGAAGGTCCACAGATCTTCATTAGAAGTACCACTAATGGGATCTCTTGCATATTTATCTACTGTAGCCATACCTTCATGTGTGCTATCCTTCATACCAGCCGTCCAAGTCGGAGTTTTGCCATTAATAGTAATTTGTTTAATCGCTCCAAACATATCGACTGCGCCAGCGTCCATAGGACTGAATAATATGTATCTGATATCCGGGTTTTCTATTACGCCGGAAATTTTGTAAATCTCGCCGGTTTCGGCAGACGAAGGCGCCTCGACTGTACCCTTAACATAACTATTTCTCGGGGGCAGCATACTACTGTCGACTACAAAGGATTCACCATCGCGAAGTACAAATTTCGATTCCTTTGCGGTACCTTCCGCAATTTCTTTTTCAAGGTCAGAAAAAGATAATGACGCATCGCCAAACGTACCGCTGTAAACCATATATCTGTTTTTTGTTACAAACAATGTATAATTGCCCGCGGGCAGATAGTTGTATTCAAACAGATATGTATATTTACCGTCATCATCACAGCGAGCGTATGCGTATAAATCAGAATCATCATACGGGAATATCAACTCAACATGACGCTTTGGATCGATTTCAACTCGACCAAAGCCATTTACTATTTCTACGGTTGTTTCTACATTTTCAATATTGTAGCTTCCAATTTTGACCGTATATTTTCCGTCAGGAAGTCCTATATAACCCGAATCTTGACCTTCATAAGAGCGTATATGGAAAATACTTCCGGTGTAGGTATCAGCATTGATAACCTTATTTCTACCATGTTCGTCATACACACTGAAATTCGCACGCAGCAAATCTCCGCCGTTGACAACTACCTCGATGATACCCGACTTTTCAAGCTGAAGATCCACCTGAATCGGATCATCTCCCATCGGACCAAAGCCATCACCTGTCGAAATCGTTTTCGTCTTATAGCCGTCTACCGTGGTCGATACCGTATAATGAATTTCAGTGCGGAGCTGATTAAACTCGTAATAACCACTCTCGTCTGTAACAGTATAAAAGTTTTCGCTTATTTTATGCCAAGCAGATGAAAATGAATATCTTGGCGATACCGAGACGCGTGCGCCGGCAATCGGTGCGCCGTTATCATCTTTGACATATCCAAATATTTTGCCGTCTCGTTTATATTCCGGATAATTTACATATAATGTATTTCCATCGAGTGTGTATGTGGGATCACGATCGGTTGAATATTCGTAGATGTCAGAACTTAACTTAAATCCGCAATAGAATAACAATTTATCCTCTTCTAAATATCCTTGCAGCTCGTTTCTATTGATTAAATATTGATTGCCACCAATTTGAGGCCATGAGGCAGTGACGAAGCCGCTGCCATTTTCCTGCTTGTAGCAAAGACTCATATACCTTGTTTGAACGTTGGGTACAACAGTGATAATTCCAAGACCTTCAAGATCAATTGCTACACTGCCTGCTGTTGCAGCGTATGCGTCAGCAGTGAAGGCATGGCTTGCATATACAGCTGACGCCGAACCGATCTTGATTGTATAGTCCTTTCCGTCCATATCTTCATTGACAGAAAAAATCACCGCGCCATTTTTGTCAACTGTTTTTTTGGTTGAAACTTGAATATTATTGCTGTCATACATTGTCGCGCTGAAGGTAACGCCGTTCAGCATCGAGTCCGTATAATTCGATATTGTGAGTTTATACTGCGCGGCGTCGGCAAAAAAGATCGTCAGAAAATACTTCCAGCCGATCTCGGCATCCTCATAGTTCATGCTGTCAATATACGGCGCGCAGTTCCGCTCTCCGTTTATCGCACCTTGTACGGTAAAGGTAAAACCCTCCGCAGATACGGTCGCCGTGCCGTCAAATGTCAGCGTCAGCGCGTCCTTTGTGCCGGTTGCCGTAATGCCACCGGGCAAACCGGTGAAGGCCGAATTTGTGAAATCGGTGTCAAAGCCTGTAATTTTTAATTCTGTTCCCGCCGCGGGAGTGAGTGCTTCGGTGGGTTTCAGCGTAAAGGTGTAGTCGCTTTGCACATTCTTAACGTAATTTGAAAGGCTGACCTCCGCCGTCTCCCACTGGATACTGCTCTGCTCGCGGACTACGTTGAGCCTGAGCGTTTTTGACGCCGTCTTGTCATTTTCGGTTACCGTGAATTTGACGTTAAAGCTGCCGTCCGCAGTGGGAGTGCCGGTGATGATCCCGGTCTCCGGATCGAGCGTTAACCCTGCCGGCAGACTTTCTGCGCTCCAGACCAGCGTGCCGCCTGCCGTGCCGGGGATCGCGGACATTACATATGTATATTCCTGCTTGTATGTGGCGTCGGGCAGCGAGCTTGTGCTGATAAAGGGATTCCCGGTCTGCACGCCACCGCCGGACGGAGGCGTTCCGCTGTCGCCTATCGTGAATACCTCGGTCGAATAATACAACGTTTCCTGATAATTTTCGCTGTCGCCATTTCCGACATAGACGAGTATTTTATACTCGCCCGGGGTAAGCTCCATATTGCCGTTCGGCGTGAAGTTTTCAAGCTGGAACACGCCGTTTTCAAGCTTGTCAAGCGGTGTGCCGTTGTCGCAGAAGTAATCACCTTCGCCGTTATACCAAAACACCGTACCCCACGGGCTTGAGCCGTCTGTCGGGTAAAAGGCAAGGCTTTCAACACCCCAGCCGGCCTCGACAATCGGCGAGAAATCCCTAAGATCGAGTATCAGCCCCTGCTGGTCAACCGCAAAGGTGTCGACCTTTTCCTCGTCCATATACATTCCGTCGCCATCGTCTAAATAGATAGACGCCGACACGCTCCCATCTGCCGCAAATACCGTTATGCCGTTTATCGGCAAAAGCGAGGCCAGCATGCACATACTCAGCAGCAGGGCTGCAATTTTCTTGAATTTTGTCTTTTTCATTATTTTCCCCCTCCTGATTCTTCAGTCAGCACATCGATCTGTGCCGTATAGTTTTGACATACAGGCTGCATATTGTTTTCCCGCCACAAAAACAGCTTTAATGTACCTGTATCAGTCGTACTCCAGCCGCTTGCGGAGATTACGGCCTCCTGTTCGCCATTCGTTCCTGCCGCAGCCACTTTTTGAATGGCTACGACCTTGCCGTCTTGATCATATAAAACTGCAAAAACGATACAGCTGCTCTCTGCTGCTTTCCATTTTGCTGTAAACGCTATATTCTCGTCTGTGGGGACAACATTCTGTGCAGCCACAAACAGCGGTGTATTTGTATATATCAGATCGGAATCCCATGCGCCTGCTGAAATTTCTACAGTTTCATCAACAATTATGTTCTCGCTTAAGATATTTGTAACCTTGCCGCTAACGGGCGCCGCCTGAAGGTTGCCGCCTTTCAGTAGGATTTCGGCAACCTCCTTGTCATAAAAACGGATAGCATATTTTCCTGTATCTCCGTCATCAGGCGAAAGGAAAGAAACTCCGCCTGTCAAGGTAAGCGTCCCGGATTCCATAATAAATTGTATTGATGTCTGCTCAGAATAAATATTGTTTCCTATTGATAATGCCTTAGCTGTAACGGCTGTTTCCTCCCCCGTAACCTTAATAAATCCGTTAAAGTTTGAAGTGATTGTTCCCGCAATGCTTACAGCTGTGCCGCCTTGAAAGGTAATATTTCTCTGGGCAAATATGTAGCTGCCGATATTGACTTCTGCACCGTCAATAATTAAATTACCGTTCTCCTCTCCTCCGGTGTATGCAAGCGTGTTATCCCTGCCGATATCTATCTGCCCCCTGCAATCAAGGCTGCCTTCGCCGCTGATAGTCAAATTGCAGTTTATACCGGTGTTTATGCTGTCAGCCTCAGCAGTTATTTTATTATCTCCCACTAATATTATATTAAGGTTCGGAAGTCCCGAATTGATTGCGCCCTTATAGCCATATTTTCCGCCTGCCTGTGAAATCTCTGCGTTCGTCAGGGTAAGGGTTGAGGTTTCGGCGTCAAAAACTGCTGTGCCGCTTCCGCAGGGAATGGTCAGTCTGTCGTTTCGCACACGGATGCCGTTGACAAAAAGAGGGTAAATCTCAACGCCCTCGTCCAGAATATATTCGGCAAAATCATCGCCCAATACCGCAATATACGCATCCTCAGAGCCCTCAGGCACATGGAATCGGAAGTTTGATACCACTGGATTAAAAGCGCTCAACTCAATTACCGGCGGTGTTTCACTCTCAAAGGTAACGCTGCTGAGATTGGTACAGCCGGAAAACGCATTAGCTCCTAGGTATGTTACCGTAGACGGTATTACAATCGTCTCTATAGATGAACAGCCCTCAAACGCCGAATACGAAATGAAATTCGGTACCTGAATCTCCGTCAGAGAGGAACAGTTCCTAAATACGCTGTGACCGATTGATTCAAGCTTGTCAAAAGGAAAGGTTCTGAGCGAACTGCAGCGTTCAAAGGCGCAAAAGTCCACACTGAATTTCTCATCGCTTGCGACTGAAATACTTTCAAGGTTAGTGCTATTGTAAAACGCATAAGGCGCCACCACATTTTTTATTGCGTCTGCGGAAAAGCTCTTCAGTTTCTTTGCTCCCCAAAACGCACTCTGTGCTATTCTGACCTCTCCGGCGGTAACGGACTCAAGATTTTTGTTCCCTGCAAATGCCTGATGACCAATATAGTCCACTGTTGACGGTATATCAAACTCTGTTCCCGCCTTTGCCTGGGGATAGGCATAAATAGTAGTTACATCTTTGTTATATAAAACGCCGTCGATAACGGTGCATGCCTCGTTTCCGTCCTCTACCGAATATGCCGCAAGATGCGAATATTCCTCTCCCGAAAAATCATCGTCAACATTTGTAACATCCTTCCAAATAGAAACGCCCGTAACATATTGCTGATACCATATTTTATCAAAAGCATCCATGCTGTTTAGCCATGTGTTCCAGTTCGTCACGCCCTTGTTGCTTTCGATTGTTAAAAGACCTGCCTCATCCAAAGTCCACCAATCCCATTCGGGGATCTGGATCAGATGGATATCCCCCACCGTACCGTCGGAAGCCTTGACAACAACCCACAGAAAGCACGAATCCGTAGTAAGCTCTGATATGGTAACAGTAACCTTTTCTCCGGCAGCACATGGTGTTCCATCTCCCGAGGTATCAATTTCCGGGATCTCGGCCTGTATAGGCGTTACAAGATAATAATACAAACCGGTTGTATCACTTGTAAACTCTGCCTGTGCTTCTGTCCTGGTATTACGCCATGTGTCGCCGGCGGTAATAACAGGACCTGCCGCATGTACAGCAAAAGGAAATAGATTTACAGCAATGCAAAGCACTGTTGCCAAACATAAAACTGTTTTTTTCATTCTTGATTGTTTCATTTTTTCTTATGCCCCCTTTATTTCCTTCATAATTAAATTTTTTATTTTCAGTTCATTTTCCAAAAGCTGCTCCACACGGTCGGCCAGGTATGTTACGGCTCGCTGCTTACCTTCCTCGGACAACCCTATACCCGGCGACACAACGGCAACCGAAAGTTTTGTCGCCGGCATATCTTCTGATACGGTAAAAGAAAATTCGCTATAGTTGCCGTAAACAGTAACGCCTGCAAGGATATCGCCGCCTGTACCTTTACGGTATTCGCTCTTTTCCTGATCCAACACATCATAGAGTGCCAAAAGCACAAGCTGCTTTGTGTATGGCAGTATTCTTTGTATCGACATCACTATTTTCCTCCTTTCCCGCCGCAAAAACTGTTTTTGCATTTCATAAAAATATCCTATCAAAATAACATTGTTTTGTATAGGTCACATGTGTGCCAATTTTAAAAAACAGGGGGTCACATTTGTGACCTTTTAAAAAAACGCAAAAAAATAGGGGGGTCACATTTGTGACCCCCCGCCTTAGAAATGCAGCATTTAAGCCATTTTATTTGTTTTCTGCAATATACCTGGTATAATTTTGAAAAAGTCCGATTCTGGACTTTGTCCCCGTTTTTTCATAAACAGACGAAATGTATCTTTGCAAAACACGCCTTGAAATAAACAACCCGTCAGCGATTTCCTGCACGCCTTCTTCGGTGCAAAGCAGCTTTTCGAGCACTTCAGTTTCGCGCGGCGTGAGCATATGCGATTTTGCAAACCGCTGCATAAGTTCCTCGTCAGACAGTGCTTCTGCCTGTACTTCCGCTTCTTTTTTGAGGGCGGATACGATATGAGGAAGCAAAACCAAAAGCAGCGTAATTGATAAAGCACAGCTTATGACCACCAGCGCCACAGAGCCGGCAGTTTCATATACCCGCATAACAGGCATAACAGCGAGAGCTACAAAGGCACATCTCACAACACGCCCCATGCCCGTCCAGAATTCAGGGCGACCGGTTTTCGGCGCGAAATCACAGAACATAACCGTGAAGAAGATTACATAAAAGCCGTTGTAAAAATACATTAAGGCAATTCCCGTATATGCTCCGGCATTACTTCCAAGTAATGCGGTGGATGCTGAAGATAACAGAATAATGCACGCCGTTGCAAGCGGAAGATACTTCTTGTTCTGCACATCCGTCAAAAAGCCGGCAGCTAAAAGTCCCAGTGCATAGAACAGCCGCATTCCGTAATATATATCAATCTCTCCTGTCGCATCAAAAAAGGTTATTACAGCGTCCATTGTTCCCGAAACCAATGACATAAGGGCAACCGCGGCGATAAGTATTCCGGCAGTTTTTTTATCGGTTTTATTATCAGAGGAGTACGGAAGCGGATTTTCAAGCATCCAATCCTTGGGCAGACGAAAAATAATGAAAAGTACCAATATAATACTAATGGCGATACTTATTATAAATACTGCTTTCGTTACAATCAAATTATGTATCAGAATTTGTAATAAAATTGCTATTGACATTCCGATACCCGTGGTTCGCCCAATATATGGGTTTCCCAAAAAAGTCATTGCGTGATGATAGTACACGCAGCCTCCGATATGACCGCAGGACACCAGAGCAAGCCCTGCAAATAAGGCGAATAATCCAATATGATTTGTTGTGAGGAAAACACAGCAGGATACGATGCAGGCAATGCCAACAATGCAGATTACAGCCTTTCTGAGTCTTTCACTTTTAAACAGTCTCCTCAATGCCGAAAAAGAAAGAAAGCCAATGCCGGTGCATAAAAGCCCGATTGCATAAACAGTATTAACATATTCTGCTCCCAAAAGCTCGGCTGCCCGGCTGTTTGTCATAGCTTCCGCCATCATAAACGAAAAAAAGCATAAAGCGAAGCAAATACTTTGCCATATCATAGCCGTGCCAATCTGACGATTATTATTTATTCTACTCCAAAACATCTGTTATTTCTCCCTGAATCACAAAAGCAATTAATTACTTTCGATTTCTTTCTACACCGATATATTTACCTGAGGATACCCGCCTGTCATAGGGCTTTTTTGTATCTTTCGGCATAATCCACGCCGTGCCAACCTTCTGCACACCTTCTATATATCCCATCCGGCACATTTGTGATACGCGTCTCGGCGTAAGCTTCCAAATTTTCGCCGCTTCTTTTGACGTCATAAAATCCATATTCCACACCGCCTTTTTATATAATCTATTATAGCACATTTGCGGAAGCATGTCAATTCCTGTTGCTGTAGCTTGTTAATAAGCGAATTATCTTATTTTTAAGAAAGTGTCATAATGAAAAAGAAGTAAAAAAGTGTGTAAAACCGACTGTTTTGAGATTACTTAAATATAAGCAAAAACTAATTTTAAGGGAATAGCAAGCACAGCAAGTGTAGCCACACTTGCGATTTTTGACCTTTGTTCGCACTATGCGAAGCAGTCAAAAAATTTTGGGATATTCCCAAACCCTTTAAGTGACGCCCGAAAACTTGTTTTCGTCGGCGGAACTTATGCAGACAATGGCTGACCCATTGTCTGTAAACCTTAATTTATCGGAGGATTTTACTATGGCAAATCGTAAAAGAAAAATGGTGCTCCGTTGCCCTGTTACGGAGGAAGAACGAAAACTGATTGAATATAAAATGTCGCTTGTACCGACAAATCAGATCGGGGCGTACTTACGGAAAATGGCGATTGACGGGTATATTATCTATACCGACACCACAAACATAAAAGAAATGAACAAGGAATTACACGCTATCGGCCGCAACATCAACCAGATTGCAAAGCGCGTCAATTCCACCAGTGATATATACCGGGAGGATATAGCAGAGCTCCGGGAAAGGCTCGGTGAGATATGGCAATTACAAAAACGCATCCTATCCGTTCTACACTGAACCTTGCTATCGAATATATACTAAACCCAGAAAAAACGGACAACACCTTGCTTTGCTCGTCCTACGGATGCAGTATAGAAACGGCGGCCATTGAATTTGAATGGACAAGGAAAAAATCGCCGGAACGCGGGACGCATTTAGCACGGCACCTGATACAATCCTTTGCGCCCGGCGAAGCCACGCCGGAACAGGCACACGAGATCGGAAAGCAGCTTGCAGACAGCGTGCTGGGCGGCAAATACGAATATGTTATCAGTACGCATACCGACCGCGGCCATATCCATAATCATGTGATTTTCAACGCCGTAAGTTTTGTCGATTATAAAAAATATCATTCTAACAAATATACTTATCGGAATATCAGGAAAATAAGCGACCGGCTGTGCGAGGAACACGGGTTGTCCGTCATACCGCAAAATGAGAACAAAGGCAAAAGCTATAAGGAATATTCCGCAGCCCGGCAGGGCACAAGCTGGAAGGCACAGCTAAAAGCGGATATTGACAAGGCGGTTTCACGGTCAACAGACTTTGAGGACTTCCTCCTGCGTATGGAGATCGCTGATTATGAAGTGAAGCACGGAAAGTACATTTCATTCCGCGCCAAAGGAAAGGAACGCTTTACACGGGGAAAGACGTTAGGTCCGCGCTATACCGAGGAAGCCATAAGGGATCGGATTGAACGCCGTACAAGAGCACCAAGAAAAGAGAACCGCCGTATCAATCTTTTAATCGACATTCAGAACAATATCAAGGCGCAGGAAAGCAAGGGCTACGAGCATTGGGCGAAGCTGTATAATTTGAAACAGGCAAGCCGGACGCTGAATTTCTTAACCGAGCACAACATCAGTACCTATGAGGAATTGGAACAGGCGGCAGGAAAAATCCACGTTGATTTTGCCGCTGTTTCGGAACGAATCAAAGGGACGGAAAAGCGCATGAGCGATACGGCGCTTTTGATGAAGCATACCGCTATTTACGACGAGTTAAAGCCTGTCTATTCCAAATACCGGAAGGCAAAAGATAAGGCCACCTTTGCGAAACGGCACCGCCGCGAGCTTACACTGTTTGAATCAGCGGCAAAGAAATTAAAAGGGAAACGCACACAGCCGCTTGATAAGCTCCGGCAGACCGCCGACAGGCTGGCACAGCAGAAAAAAGAATTGTACGGTGAATATAAAAAGCTGAAACAGCAGGCCGCAGAAATGGACGTTATCAGGCGCAATGTGGAACTGTTTTTAAACATTCCCAAAGAGAACGAAAAGGACAGGGAACCGGAATTGTAGCGCAACTGTAGCCTTACAGGGCTGGGCGCGGCAAGGAAACGGTGATATAATATAGGCAGCGAATAAAAATAAAGGAGGCTCTATACCATGAAGAAAATAAAAATAACGGCGTTTGCGTTGACGGCCGTCCTATCGTTCACCCCTGTCCTTGCGGCGGAAATCCCGCAAGAGGCTGTCCCGGTATACCTGACCGGGGAAAGCGTTTGTATCACGGAAAACCTAATCAGCCTCATATTGGAGGAAGTACAGAACGGTTTGGGCTTCGGCGAGGCGTGGGGCAAAGCAAGCCGTGAAATCCATTCCGCAGTTTTGGCGGGCAGTACAAACGGTTACGGCTATGCCGACCTGACAGCAATCGCACGGAACGCGATCCTGCAATACCGGGATATGTATCTGCGGCCGGACTATTACGCACAGCAGGAACCCGTAGTAAAGACGCTGATTGCCGACCTGATAACGGCAGTTGAAAACGGAACAATGGACTATGCGACAGCACGGAAAGAGGCTTACACAAGGATTTATCAATCTGTAAATCCAAGCTATGCGCCGAATACCGATATGACAATAGACCCTATCTATTTGGATATTCCGGCGGTGGATTCCAGCATGTTTACAATCGCACGGAAATTATTGTTGGAGGCGGTACAATGACAAGGACGGATATTTTAATAACTTTTGCGAAAAAGAGCGTATTTCCCGTATTGTTTGCAGTCATTCTATACAACCTGTTCTTTCAGCTTGCCGTGCAGTATGGAACAGTCAACTATATGTATCTTTTCATGCTGTGCGGGATCCCCTTTGGCATACGGTTTATGTTCCTGCTGCCAATGTTCTTTGGCAATTTAGGGACAGGGATTGCAATGGGCTGTTTCAATGTTGCAGTCGGCGCGCTGATCGGCGGCGTTATCCTGATATGGAAGCTGCTTGTTGCAGTATGGTATGTGCCTGTTACGGCGGTTCGGCTGATAAGGGCGTAAAAAATAAGCCGTGATACGTCTATCATTTGGGATAGAATGTATCACTGCGTTTTTATGCACACGTTCACTTTTCCTCGATTCCGCAAGTCTTTGCGTAAGCCTTAACCATTTCCAAAAGGTTTGTAATCTGCTCGTTTGTCATTTCTTTAATATACTTATTCAGTATAGTTTCGACATTATGAGTTGATACGCCAAAAAGAATATAGTCGGCGTCAATATCAAGCGCCGTGCAAATATCCTTGAACTTTGCAATAGACATACCCGACAAACCTCTTTCGATATTGCTTATCTGCTGCGGATTGCAAACACCGGCTTTTTCTGAAAGCATTTCCTGTGTCATACATCTTTTTAATCTGATTTCCTTTATTCGTTCGCCGATTTCAGCATTGTTTTTATCAAATTTATTCATTTTATCTCTCCAATCATACCGCACAAGTCAAAAAATAATGCTCATAATATTTATTATAAACGTAATACATTTATCTTAGAATGTGCCTATATAACGAATACTAAACCTCTGACTTGATTTAGAGAAAAAAACATGGTATAATGTTAAAAAGTACACGCCAAAGGGAATGGATATGATGAATGACAAATTGCATTGCTGTTGCTTTTTCGGGCACAGGAAAATTAAAGAAACAAATGAACTGAAAAAAACTGTTTATGACGCTGTTGAGGATTTAATTAAAAATAAAGGCGTCAATATTTTTTTATTTGGGAGCAAAAGCCAATTTGATGATTTATGCCACAATATTGTTACAGAACTGAAAGAAAAATATCCGCATATAAAAAGAATATATGTGCGTGCCGAATTTCCGTATATAGACGATTCGTATCAAAACTATCTTTTAGAACGCTTTGAAGATACATATTATCCCGAAAAAATAATAGCCGCCGGAAAAGCCGCATATATAGAACGAAATTATGAGATGATAAACAAAAGTAAATACTGTATTGTGTTTTATGATGAAAACTATGCACCGCCAAAGCGGAAAAACAGTCGAAAGGATTTAACAGCGTATCAGCCGCAAAGCGGTACGAAACTTGCATACGAATACGCTATAAAAAAATGCGTGGTAATCAACACAAAAAAATAAACCGTGATATACCTATCGTTTAGGATAGAATATATCACGGTATTTTTGTGTCTGAAAAGTGGAAAATGAAAGCGTGTTTTTGAGGGGGTATAAGGGATTTATATTACTTTGGATATTTCAGCCTTAAAAAACCTTGATTTTACGCGGTTTTCAGTTCCCTAATTTTCCACGCTCTAACCTCTTTTTCCGCTGGTACTGCGCTTTCTGTTTCCGTAGGACAATTTTACGGCATTTTTCACAGTATTTGAATTTCCGTGTCGGCGCGGTAAATTCCGCGCCGCAAACGGCGCATACCCTTGTATCTTTCGGTTTCATCAATTCAATATACAATTCCTTATCCAGCGGCAGGACGGCGGTTTTGAACCATTTGCAGATAATATGCGAATAAGTGATTATCTGGGGACATATACAGTCTAATAAAATACAATCCCCGTTGTCATAATTGCAGCACTCGCGGCGCACAAGGGCATTGACGTTCCGGCTCTGTTTTGGGGTAAGCGGTATTGTCATAGCTCCGGTCCCGGCCTTTGCGGCGGCTTTTTATGCTCTTTGCCTTGCTCCTTTTTCGCCTGCTCCAGCGTCTTTCTCACCGAGGGTTTCCCCCTGCCGGTTTCTTTCAGTGTAACGCTGTTCGCCGTCTGCCGGATATGCGTATGGATAATGGTATTTGTCCCGCTGCCAAAATTGATAATGCCGTTGTTCCTCTCTATATGCAAATCCCGTGGTTTTTGCGGTTCTGCCGGAATGGCAAGTATATCACGGCCTACCCGCACAAATGTTTCCGGCTGTTTGAACTGCTCGGAAAATTTATTGATAAACTCGTCCGGCAGGCTGCCGAAGCGGTCGCCGTCAAAGCCGCATATCAAAAACGGCCCGGCGATAATATCATAAACCCTGCCATTGTCGTCCCGAAGCGCACGGTTTAACTCCATCCCGTTTATTTTTCCCTCGTCGTTACAGATAACGGCCGCTTCTTCCTCAAAGGGGTAAAGCGCCTGAATCGTGCCGCCCACTTCTTTTTGCAGGGATTTCAGCCCCGCGTCAATCTCTTTTACATAGGGTTCCTGCATAGGTTCTACAGCTAACACCTTTATTTTTTCACTCACAATTACACCTCCAGATCGTTGTTCTTTATCTTTTCGCCCGTTTTCGGAACAGACGCACATTTTTCCTTGTTTTCCGCAAGCTGTTTTCGGATAGAGGGCTTTTCCGGTTTCGCCTGTGGTTCCGATATGGGTAAATCCGCCGGTTCGTCAAGCTCCTGTTCATCGACACTTGTGAAAACCCGGTATTCATCCGGTATTTCTTCCCGGTCGCCGTTGTACTGCTCGATAAACCTGTCCTGATTGTTCACGATATACCCATGATCGGTAAAGATACCGCCTTCATCAAGACGAATATCCCGGCCGAGGCTCTCATAGTCGATATAGTTTGACAGGGCGCCCATTGCGCCCGTATCATAAGCCCCGCTTTCTTCAACCCAATAATAGCCGAGATCGCTGTCGCTGTGAATACCCGAATACAGGTTATAGCAGTCCAGATTTTCGGTAAGGTTGATTAAATCCTGCACGCTTCCCGTATATTCGCCAAGCTCAACAGCAGCCTCGAAGCATTCCCGTTCCGAACCGCTCATTTCCTCAATCTTATTTGCAAGGTAATTGAGTTCGTCAAGGTCTGCATACTCGCCTAAGCAATCATACAAACCGGGGATTGGGCAGTCATAGTCTGTAATAAACCATTCTTCATAGGGCTGCCCAAACTCGTCCGTTTGACCGATACCGATACGGCGAAATACGCCTTGCATTTCCTCTGGCGTAACCGGGAAGCCCACCCATTCGCCAACGAGCTCGCCCTCATTGTACTTGCCAAGGTTGGTGATAAATGCGTCGAATACGCCCGTGCCCGTTATTGTGTTTGTGCTCATATTGCCGCACCGCTTTCCTTTTGGAATGGTTTTTCACCTTTGCCGTTAAATGCCTTGTAGCGTTCCACAAGCCCGGCAATCATGGTTTCAATTCCCTGCATAAACGCTTCCGGGCTTTCCTGCCCTTTGGAAATCAGGGCAAGGGCGTTTTCCCATTCGGCGGTAAGGGACGGGGAAATGAGCGTGTCGGGCAATACGGAAATTAAGAGCGTCCCGGTTTTGGTGGGTAAAATTTGTTTGCCCTTGCGCTCGGCAAAGCCCGTCTGTACCAACTTTTCCAAAATCGCCGCCCTTGTTGCAGGAGTGCCTAATCCTTTTCGTTCTGCCTCATCTGTCGTTTCCTTTGCCCCTGCCGTTTCCATTGCGGAAAGCAGGGTATCTTCGGTGTAGGGCTTTGGCGAGGAGGTGTATTTTTCGCAAAGCTCCGGCTTTGTGTCTGAAAGTGTCTGCCCCTCGGTAAAGTTTACGGGCGTATCGCCGCCGTCCTCGTTCTCTGATGAAGCAGCAAGCAGCTTTTCAATCGCCTTAAACCCGTAATCAATCACGCTTTTCCTCTTTGCGGTAAAGGTATGGCCGCCGCACTCGAACGCTGCCGTTACGGTCTCATACACATACGGCTGTGCCGATGAAACAAGCAGGCGGCAGATAATGAGGTTTAATAAATTCCGTTCGCTGTTTGGAAGCTCGGAAAGATTGGATTTCTCTATTTCCACAGTCGGGATAATGGCGTGGTGGTCTGATACCTTTTCGTTATTGAACAGATAAAAGGTATCTGCGTGGAAATCCGAAAGGTCGGCAAAGGTCGGCAGCTTCAGGCTGCAAGCAATGACCTCTAACACCGTTCCCGCCATATCCTCCGTTAAATACCGGCTGTCGGTACGGGGATAGGTAATCAGTTTCTTTTCGTAAAGGGATTGCGCCAAGTCAAGCGTTTGCTTTGCAGTGTAGCCGTACAGCCTGTTTGCCGCCCTTTGCAGGGCGGTCAAATCAAAGAGTTTGGGCGGCTTTTCCGTCTTTTGCTCTTTTGTAACTGAAACACAAACGGCCTGTGAATTTTCACAAGCCGCCGTAATCTCTTTTGCCGTATCTTCATGGTCGATACGTTCCGTTTCCGCCTTTACGCCGCCTAAGTCAAGGGAAACGGTAAAGTATTTTTCCTTTTTGAAAAAGGATATTTTGTTGTGCCTGTCGCAAAGCAGCGCCAGCGTCGGCGTCTGCACTCTGCCGATATTCAAGGTCTTTCGGTACAGCAGGGAAAAAAGCCTTGTCGCGTTGATACCCACCAGCCAATCCGCCCACAAGCGGCACAATGCCGATTGATAGAGATTGTCATACGCGCTGCCGTCTTTGAGATTTTGAAAACCCTCACGGATTGCGCTTTCTTCCATTGATGAAATCCATAGCCGCTTGACCGGCTTTTTGCAATTCGCCTGTGCATATACCAGACGGAAGATAAGCTCGCCCTCGCGTCCCGCGTCGCAGGCGTTGACAACCTCGGTTACGTCTTTGCGGTTCATCAGGATTTTTACCACCTTGAATTGCTTTTGCTTGCCTCCGTAGATTTTGTACTGAAATTCAGCCGGGATAATCGGCAAATCCGTATAGTTCCACTTTGCATATTTTTCATCATAAACGGACGGCTCGGCAAGGGCTACCAGATGTCCCACGCACCAGCTTATGATATAATTCCTGTTCTCAATGTACCCGTCTTTGCTGCCCCTGATGTTCAGCGCCTTTGCAATAGAGAAGGCAACCGACGGCTTTTCTGCTATAATTAGTTTCATTTCTGCTGATCCTCCGTTTCTTCGTCCGAAACTTCCTCGTTTTCGGTTTCCTCAAATTCAAAGTCCTCCAGATCGTCCGCCTGTTCCAGCTTCTTTTTGGGGCGGAACACCTTGAAATAGTAAACCGCCAGCCCTGCGCCGCCTATTAAAACAAGAACAATCAAAAACAGAAAACTGCCGTTTGACTGTTCCGTCTCCGGTTCTGGCTGCTCCGGTTGTTCCTGCTCCGGTTCCGCTTGTTCCGCGTCCGCCTCGCCTGACGGCTCCGGCTGCTGCTGTTCTGTTGTCTGCTCCGGTGCATAGTCCTCCACCAGCGCCGCAAGATCGCTTTCGTCTACCATGTTTAGGAAATACACGTTTTCACTCTGAGCTCCTTTGTCGATAATGATATAAAACTCGTTTCCGTCCCGCGCGGTCACGGTGATAAACTGCAAATTCTCATTGTCTGTTACGTCATCCATGAGCTGTGCGTTCCCGTCCGGCGTTAAGGTGTGGTTGTCCTCTGTGACGATTTCATCCGGCGCGGCCGTCGGCTCCGCCGCTTCGCTGTTCTGCGCAAACGCCGTCATTCCCGATAAAGCAAAAGCGGCGGAAAGTACCGCCGCCGCAAGTTTAAGCCTGTTCTTCATGTCCTGTGTCCTCCTGTAATTCTGCTTTGTATTCCTCCGGCAGTTCAAATTTGCCCGTGGAATAGGCTTTGAGTAAAGCCGTAAGCGTTTTGTTGTCAATATTGACTGTTTTCACAAGCTGAACGATCTGCAAGTTTTCAGCTTCCACTTTCTGCGTTTCCAGACTGCGGACTTTCTTCTGAAGTTCCGCAATCTTTTCTTTTGTCCTTAAAATGTCTTTCTCAATTTTTTCAATCGTTGCCATGTATAATTTCACTCCTTAATTTTTTAGTTTCCGCCTAATCTGCCGTAGGCGTAAAAATGAGATTGCCAATAGTTGGTGTTGACGCTTGTGTACTGTATCGGGTTCCCCGCGTGTATCATCATGCCGTCGCCCACATAGATGCCGATATGAGATATTTCGTTTGTGGCATATGTACCCTTAAAGAAAATGAGGTCGCCCGGCTTTGCCTCCTGCGGCGATACTCTGGCGCATTGGTTATAAATGCCCTGCGCGGTCGTCCTTGAAAGAGGATATACGCCGGAATTGCTGAACACCCAGCACACAAAACCGCTGCAATCAAAACTTGTTGCAGGCGTTGAGCCGCCCCAGACATAGGGGAAACCCAAATATTTTTCCGCTTCGGTTATCAGCCGCCGGAATGTTTCGTCCGTCAAGGCTTCGCCCGGTATGGTGTAGACCGGCCCGTCACTCTCGTTTGCGTAAATATCATCGGCAAAGAGATAGTCCCGGTTTCCCTTGCTTTCAAGGTAAATGTAATACAATTCCCGCTGATCTGCGGTAAGCGTCTGTGTAAAACCGTCGTTGGTAAGCGTTACGTTCAGTATTTTGTAGTCATAAGCATTTCCGTCCCCGTCCACGCGCTGCTCGGTGGTTTCGGTAATCCGCAAATGGTACTGGGAATTGAAAAGCTCATCAAGGTTTCCCTTGATACTGTTGAACGTAAAATCCATATATACCGCCGTTAGATAAGAGATAAGCTCATAGGGGTTGTGGCCGACCTGCGCCATGCTGTACTTGTATTCGTCATAACCGGGATAGTCGCTTTCAATGCGGTTGATTTTATCCTGCAAATCCTGTTCCAGCCCGGTATAGTATTCTTCCGCCGCATAGATGTCCTCGTCCTCGGCAAAGTAGGACGACACCATAATTGAATTTGTCCCGGTTGTCAGCATAACAGAGCAGGAAGAAAGTATTGTACCAAGCCACGCGACCAAAAGCGCGATTGCAAGGATAACACCGAATATTGCTTTATGCCGCCATACAAACGCAACAAACCGCCTTGCAGCCCGTTCGGTGTTCTGCGCCGTTTTCTTTGCCGCCTTTGCGGATTGCTCCGCCCGTTTTGCCTTTTGATACTGCTTTTTTATCCGCTGTTTCTGCTGAAACTTCTTTAATGCAGATTTTTTTAGCTGCGGGTTTTCGGCAAGCGTTTTTTCATGGATTGCCTTTACTTCCGCTTTTTCCGCGCGGTGCTGCAATCGCGCCGCCTTTTGATACGGCACGGCTTTCTGTTTCCCGTCAATATATTTAGCCGTGCGGACGCTGTACCGCGCCAGCGTTTCCGCTTTTTGTTCAGTCTTATGCGCCGCCTCTACAGCGGAATTTTCATGTTCAACTTCTGCAATTTTGCTGTGCAGCTTGTTTTTCGCGTTCAGCCCGGCATAGGAAACGGCTGTTTTCATGGGCGCAGCCGGGGAACGGTGATACAAATCGCTTTGCGGCCTTATTTCCTTTTCAAATTTCAGCCGTGTTTTCGCCTTTTTCTTCTGCTCGTCATAAAGCCGCTGCTTTTTGATTTTCGTCTTTTTCGGTAAATACTGTTCCGCTTTATCCGCTTTCGCCCTTGCTTTCTCGGCTTTCTGTTCAAACTTCGCAACGCGATCAAAGGGTATATTGCCGGAGGGGGCTTGTTCGGATTTTTCCGGCTTTCCCTCCGACTGCCCGGGCGCGGTATGTTTCCTGTCCGCGCCGGTGTGTCCTGTTTTTGCAGCACCGGAACCGTCCGTCTGTTTTTCAGATTCGTCAAAGATAAGCCGCTGCTGCCGTTTCCCTTTAGCCTGCGGCGTTTGCTCTGTGTTGTCATTGCCGGAAGTCTGCACCCGGTCAAAGGGGTTATTGCTATCCTTATCCGCTGATACTTTGGAAAAATCGACGTCGGCATTTTTTTCAAACTCTGCTTTGTTGTCCTGCACCGCGTCCCGGATATTATAATCGTCCGCTTTTGTCTGCGGCGATGGTTCGTCCGTTTCGTCCGGCGGCTGCTCCGCCGTTTTTTGCGGTATATCCAAATCAACCGGCTTTTGCGCCGTTTTGGTATGCTTTTGATATAGGCGATTTTTCTTTGACGCTGATTGCTTTGGCGGTTCATATGCCGGGTGCTCGGCAGGACCGCCGTCATCGGCAAAGGCAAAATCTTCTGAATATTCAGCCTGTTGTTCTGCCTGCATTTGCTCCGACTGTGCGTCATTATCCGACTGCTCCTGCGGGGTGTCCGTTAAATATTCCTGCCCGGCAAAATCCATTTCCGAATCTGCCGTGTCCGGCGTTTCGGCTGTTACGGTAACAGGTTCCGCGTGTTCCTGCCGCACCTGATACATCCGGTTTTTCTTTGACGGGGAAAGGGGCTGCCTTTCCTGCGGATTTTCCGCGTGCCTGCCAAGCTGAATATCCGGCCGCGTATCCTTGATAAAACTTTCGTCTTTGTTCTTTGCCTTAAATTCTTCTTTGTCCCGTTTCATATCTCACCTCCGGTTATCCCAGCTCCGGCCCGGTGCGTTTGACCGATTTTTGTTCCGGTTTGATTTCCTTGGCCTGTTCTGTTAGCTGTTTGCGGATAGAAGGTTTCACTGCCTTGTCGCCAGGTTCATATTCTGCATACTCCATACAGCCGTAATCGATATGGTCGAAAAGGCGCTGATATTCTTTGTCTGCGCCTGCTTTCATTTCTGAAAGCATTTCCTTGAAATCGCCCATGAACCCCCAGCAGCTATCCACTTCCACACCGTCTTTTTCTATGACGTACCCGTAGCACTCGCCGCGCAGATAATTGTCGTAGGTTTCTGTCTCGCTGATTAAAAGCTGTTTTGCCTGTTTAACCGTTTCTTTATTGACGGCCCCATATTCCTTTTTGATTTCATCGTGCCCGGCATAAATCCAGCCGACCTGTCCCGCGTCCCAGCGGTCGTTATACGGGTAGGAATGGCTGCACGAAATGGAAAGGCCGCTGTGGTCGTACAGGTACAGCGGCAAAATGACATTCTTTTTATCCGCAAGCTCTTTGAGCGCGTTGATCGGTAAACACTCTAAAATACATTCCTTTACCATATCCGAACCGTTCAGCGTCTTAGGGGAAAAGGTATATTCCGTAAACCATTTATTAAAATGTGCGTCATGTGTGCGCAGCGCCCATTCCCGGTTATGCCTGTCGTATTCAAGTTTTACCGAAGCACAGCCGCCCTTTTTGACAAAATCGATCACTTCATCAGCGGACAGGGTATCGCGCACACATTGTTTCAAGAAATCCGACGGCTCCGAAAAATCGTGCTTGTCGCCTAAATCATATCTGCTGTGCCAGCAAACCATTTTACCAAAATTGTCATAATCTGTCCTCGGATCGGGAGGGAATTCGTCAATTTCCACTTGTAATTTATATGCCGGCGCCTTTGTTGTAACATTCTTCATCATCTGCACCGCCTATCCGAGTTCCGGCACGGAACGTTTGACCGATTTCTGTTCCGGTTGGATTTCCTTTGTCTGTTCCGTTAGTTGCTTTCGGATAGAGAGCTTTTTATCAGATAAGGGTTGTTCCTGTGCTTTTTGCATGGCCTCCGTGGTGTAACCGGGCAATAGCTGGCCGTGCACTATAAAAGGACGGGTATATTCGTCCGGGACAGGCGGGGAAATTTCCGTGAACAAATGCGCGTACGCTTTGATCCTGCCTTGCAGATATTTTTCCGCCGACGCTTTATCTGCAAAGGAACGTTCCTGCCCGGCAACCTTTTCATTATAGTTTTCGTTAGGGCTGTTGGTGTAGATATCCCATCTGACCTCCCATTTTGCAGGCTTGCCGCGCCAGCTATAGCCCTCCTGCAGCCGGCAGCTCATTTTATATACCGCGTTGCTGATACTGTCATACCCATAGCTGTCTTTTGCCTTTACCCATTTGTTATAGGAATGTTCGGCCTTTGGTATTTGTACATATTCGATTGCCCGGTTAAACTGCTGCGTCAATGCCGCCTGCTTTTCCCAATCCCGCGCCGCCTGCCTGACGTTTTCGTACGCTGCCTTTTCTGCCATTACACTGCCTGCGTGCAAGTCCAATAGTTCTATCAGCGGTTTTGAAATCAAGCCCGATATATCCGGCTCGCCGTATACCGTGTGTTCTATTTTAATTTGGCTGCCTTCCGTTAATCTGTCAAAGTCATAGCTTTCGTAATCTTTATGTTCTTTCAAATTGTTACCTCCTGTCTGAAAAGTTTAAGGCATGGAAGTTGTGGAAAACCGCTTTGCGGTTTTCGCACAAGTCCCACGCCATTTTGGTTATGGAAATATGGAAAACTCCAAAGAGTTTACGCACATTCCCACAACCTTACTGCTGCTGCAAATCATTAAATACACATCTATCCATACAAGCCCCTGTTTCAATATCCGCGATACATTTCAGTATCGGATACACCTGCGGGGGACAAATGGCGTTGCCAAGCGTCTTTAACCGCAATGCTCTGTTTTCCGTTTCCTCCGTTACACGGGGAATGTTTTTAGGCTCTCGTTCCCACAGCTTATGTCCGTCCAGCAGGCAGCGCCTGCACGCATGATTGTCAAAGTTTCTGCTTATCCATTTTTCGGAAGCACAGCGGTAAGTGTCTTCTACACCGCAGTCCAGCCCAAAGGAAACCCCATCAGCCATTCCACCCAATCGGGGTTGAGGGCTGCCGTGTCCGATACCGGGTTTTCCTGCTTGATAATCTGCGCCGCGAGGTTCGCGCCGTCCTTGCTTTTCATCATCACAGACGGCGGGAAGTTTGAGCGCACCCCGTCCGACGCTATCGGCGTCAGATAGAACACCGCCGCCGAAAGCGGAAGGCTCCACCTGCTGCCGTTTTGATTTTTCTTTCGCCATATCCCGTTGTCTGAGAGATACACATTCATATTCATTGCGTCCTTTACATTCCGGTCGTCGCTTGCAAGGGGTGTGGGAAACATCAGCCGCGACGATAAAAGTTCTTGTGCGCTCATGCCACGCGCCGACGCCGCAAGCCGGATATACGAATGTTTGAACAGCGTAACCTGCACGCTCCAAGTCAAAAATCGTCTTGTCGAGCCCCATACGGATAAACCCGGCAACATTCTCCCCAAGCACCCAATGGGGCTTGAGTTCGGAAATAACTCTTGCCATTTCCGGCCAAAGATACCGCGTATCGGTAAATCCTTTCTGCCGTCCTGCTGAGCTGAACGGCTGGCAGGGGAAGCCGCCGGATATGAGGGTAACTGTTTTTCGTCCTGTCTTTTCAAAAAATGCCTCCTTTGTTAAAGTGGTAATATCTCGGAAGCGGGGCACGTTCGGCCAGCGCTTTTCTAAAACAGCGGTCGGATAGTCCGCCCATTCGCACTGGCACACCGTTTCAAACCCCGCCACCTCCGCCGCTAAATCAATCCCGCCAATACCGGAAAACAGGCTTATATGCGTCAGCTCATTCATCCGGTATCACTTCTTCCGGTTTGGTTGTCATAAGGCGGTACAGCTTTGTATCTTTCGGGAAACGGTCGATAAAGGGGATAATGGTATTCCCGTAAAACAAAAGACCTTCGCCCGCGCCCGATTGTGTAACGTAGCTTAATTGCTGCGGCGAAATACCTAACTTCTTTGCAAGGATTTCCCGGTCGCCCTGTGCTTGATTCAGCATATAGATATAGTCGCTGTTTTCAAAAATGTTTTCTATCTCGCGGGAGGCCAGCAGATCCTTAATATTCTGTGTAATACCCGTCGGAATACCGCCCCATTTCCGAAAGCGCTTCCAGATTTCCACCGAATACGCCGCCGTCTGTTCATCTTTCAACAGTAAATGAAATTCATCGCAAAAGTACCGCGTCGCCTTGTGTTCGCTCCGGTTTATGGTAACCCTGTTCCACACCTGATCCTGCACCACCAGCATCCCCAGCTTTTTTAACTGCTTGCCGAGCTCTTTAATGTCAAAGCATACAATGCGGTTAGAAATGTCAACCGTGGTGCGGTGGTTAAAGAAGTTCAGCGTGCCCTTTACATACAGTTCCAAAGCCGAGGCGATACGCTGGGCTTCCTGCTCCGGCTGCTTCTTTATCTCGTTATATAAATCCTCCAATATTGGCATATTGGCGGGTACAGGATTTTCAAAATACTTTTGGTAAATCCGTGTAACACTGCGGTCAATGACCGTCTTTTCCACCGGCTCCAGCCCGTTCCTGCCGCCGATGATGAGTTCGCAGAACGACAGTACAAAGTCGCTCTTTAAAGCCAGCGGGTTTTCCTCATCGCTGTAATTCAGGTTAATATCCAAAGGGTTGATATAGTCCTTTGAATTGGGGGACAACTTTACCACTTGCCCTTTTAATGCGTTTACAAGGGGATAATACTCCGCTTCGGGATCGCATATATAAATATCATCGTCCGTTACCAGAAAAGCGTTTGCGATTTCCCGTTTTGCGGAAAAACTCTTGCCGCTGCCCGGTGTGCCGAGTATCAAGCCGTTCGGATTTTTTAATAACTTTCTATCTACCATTATCATATTGTTAGATAAGGCGTTCAGCCCGCAGTAGAGGGCTTCGGGGCTGTCCGAAAATAATTCCTGCGTGGTAAAGGGTACAAAAATAGCGGTGCTGGAAGTTGTCAGCGACCGCTGTATTTCAATATTGTTTATCCCAATCGGCACGCTTGCCATGAGCCCGTCCTCCTGCTGGTAGTCCAGCCGTCTTAACGGACAATTTTTCTGCTGGGCGATTGCCGACGCTTCAAATGTCCGGTTTTCAAGCTCCTTTCTTGTCCTGCCTGTGTTCATTACAAGCACGGTCACTAAAAACAGCCGTTCGTTCCTTGACTGCAAATCCTCCAACAGCTTTTTCGCGTCTACGCCGAAGGTCATAATGTCCGGCGGCAAGATATCCATATCGTACCCACTTCTGACTGCCTTTTTCTGCTCCTCGATACGCATTTTGTCTATATCGGTGATTTTGCGTTTTATCATTTTGATTGCCTCGGTCTGGTCGATACTTTTAATATGGATATTGACCGCAAGGCTTGACTGTATATCCAGAAAGTTTTTCAAAAGCTCGTCGGTGAGCTCCGGCGCGAGGATATGTAAAAATGATACCGCGCCGATGGTGTTCCCCATTCTGAAAGTCCGGCCGTCCGAAAAATCAAAGGAAGTCGGGGCGATAAAATCCTTTGTGGTAAGCCCCGTCTTTGCAATCAGGTTCCACGAAAAGTTGAGCTTACTGCCGTCCCCGTTAAAACAGTTATGCAATAGCTCCAGCCGTTCAATGCCGCTTAATGGGAAGGCCCGCACCCCTAATACTTTGAAATTATTTAAGATGTCCGCCTCGATACGTTCCAGCCGCTGCTTTGCGTTTTGGATATTGTCAGCTTCAATCCCGAACGTAATATATTTCTTCCGTACAATGCCATTGTTCCCCCGCGCAAGCTGGCCTTTCAGCATTTCGGTATATTCTTCCCGGATGTCGTTAAATTCGTCGTCACGGGATTTAATGTCAATCGCCTTTTCATACTCTGAAATATCCATGGTCTGATTCAGAAATGAAAGCTGGACAGAAATAGACGTATCAAAGTAGTTGAGGAAATCGCAGTAATTTTCAAAGATGATGTTTTTGTCCTCGTTGCGCGCCAACTGATAGTTAATATCTAAAAATTGCACAGTCTTTGTGTAAAAGCGATCCGTTACCCGGCAGATACCGTCCGGCCGCATTTCCTTGTAGGGAATTGTGTCCTGCGCGCTCATGGCGATTTTGCCCTGCATTTTCGCTTTCTTAACCGCGTCGGCGATCTGCCGCCTTTGCCTTGCCGTCAGCGGTTTGTCTTTCGGCAGGGCGGTTTTCTTTTTCGTTTCCGGCAATTCTATCAACCTCCTGTTCCAATAAAATTTGCTTTTCTATTGCCGAATAGATATTATTCGTCACATACGGCCGCACCTTTGGGCGGCGGTATTTTGTATCAATGTAGTGCTTCAAAATTTTTTCAAGCGGCTGCCCGTTCTTCTCATAGAGGGCAAAGAGGAAAAAGGGCAGCGCACATAAAAGCAGAACCAGAACGGCGCCTGTTGCCCCTAAAAGCCCCCTTGTCAGGAAGTACGCCGGGACGCCCACAGCCGCCGCGAGGGAAAAGCAGATAAGCTGCCGTTTTGTCAGGTTAAACGCAACCTTTGTCTTGACCGTGTTTAGGTCTTTCGGTACAGGTACATACGGCATAATTACCTCGCCCCCTTATCTATATTTTTTTGTTTTGGCTCCGTCTGTTTAGGAAGTTCAGCAAGCTGCTTTTTAACAGACGGCTTTTCAAATTCCCTAACCTTTTCTTTCGCCCAACCGGGTACAAGCTCCGGCTTTAGCTGCCCCAAAAATCGGGAACGCTCAAAATGCGTATATTCCTCGTCCGCGAGAAAACGGCCGTACACCTGCCGCCCCCTTGCCGTGGGTGAACACCCGAACCCGCTTTGTGCGTAAAAGAGCTGGTAGTCCGGTGTTTTGTATTCGTCCTTTATTCCAAACGGATTTAATACCATAATCTTGTTTTCAAAATTAAGGCCGTCCGGCGGTATGCAGTGTCCGCTGTTCCATAAATTTAGCTTTGCAAATTCCCGCCGCGCCTGATCCGTCACCAGATTTACAAGCCCAGGATTGTCAATGATAAACGCGGTGTTCAGGTTATATCCGTGCAATCTGTTTTCGGGGATAAAGAATGTTTTGGCCCATTCCTTGTTATCCCTTGAAATCCGCCCGTCATAATCAAAATGCTGTATGGTATTTGCCAGCACATACATCGTGCGGTCATAGCCGTACGCCTTGATAACGTCTTTCAAAAAATCCGTGTTCATCCGGTAACCGTCAAAATTTTCTGATATACCCGCCCTGATTGCCTGCGCGCAGGCGATATTTTCATTGTGCGATTGTTTATATAAATCCGTCTCGCCATTCCTTTCCGCTTCCTCAAAAGAGTAGGGATATATCGGCTTATGCTCTTTCATTGTGCATTCCTCCTTTACTCGATCCAAATATCATTCAATACCTCGTTGCCCCAGACGTCCCAGCCCGCCGCCTTTTTCCGTGCAAACAGTTCAAGGCGGGGCAGGTCGCCCATAAGCTCAACAATCCTGTCCCGCACAACGTCCGGTTTTTTGCTATGCTGCTCCACGGGCGAGACGATAAGCTGGCGCACGCTTTTAGATAATCTCTGTGGGTGTCCTTTGGTGGCGAGCAGGCAGATTTCCGCGTTTGCACGCGTCCAATGCCCGCAGCCCATAAACCAGCCGCCGCTTTTCCTTGTCTGCTTTATCCAGACAAACGCAACCGTCCTGTATCTAAACCCCCATGCCTTGATAACCTCAAAGCATTCCTCCAGCTTTGGGAAGGTCACCCATAAAAACAGGGCGCAGTTTTCCGCCGCAAACTTTGATATGGGCATGGCGCACAGTTCGTCAAGGGAAATAACAGGGTAATGGTTGACAACCGCGCCCCTGACCTTTCCGCTCTGATACTTCCACGGAGGATCGGCATAAATTATGTTATACTTTTTCATTTTGCCCTCCTTAGTGCGCATTAAAGATAGATTTCGATATGCTCCCGGTCTTAAACAGGGTAAAGCACAGTACCACGGTATAGGCCGCAATAGAAAATATGGTCGCGTGAATATCGGTGGTAACGGTAAAACCGTTTACCAATGCGGCGTAAATGCCGACGCATACCATGATAAAAAATCCCTGAAAGCCGAGAGCCACAAGCCCTCTTAAATAGTTGTTTCCTATCTGCCCCCATTCACGGTTTGTCATGGTGGCAAAGGGGATCGCCCCTACCGAGCTGTAAATATATATTTCAATCATCCTGCCGAAGATAACGACGGTGATACATACCGACAGGATTTTCATACACAGGCTGACGAGCGCTGTTTCCAGCATTAAAAGGACGAGTTCGCCCGTCCCCATGGCCTCCAGCGTCGTCCGCATATCCACAAGCGCGGCGGATATATCTATACTGGTGTTCGCGCCGATTACCCCGGCGCTCTGCCGCACCACATACTGACCCAAGTCAAATACCGCCATGATAATATCAAAGGTATGCGTTGCGATAAATACCGCAACGCACGCCTTAAAGATGTACTTGAAAAACATAAATGTATCTACGTCATGCAGATTGTTTTTCTCGGTTATCATGGTGATAAGTTCATAGCACAATACAAATGTGATGATAAGCCCCGCAATGGGGAGCACCACGTTTTCCGAAAGCGTCTGAATAATGGAAAACACGCTGGCGTTCCACTGCTGGGGCGTTTTGCCTACTTCTGTTGCAATCGTCCCAACCTTTTCGTTGACGTCGTTAAACATGGTGCTGAGGCTTCCCTCGATAAGGGAAATTAAAAACTCGTTGATCGCCTGTGTGATTCTTTCAAATATACTGTCCATCAGTTAGAACAGCCCTGATAGTAACGGGATAAGGGTAGTACCAATCACCACGACCCCGCCGCCGGCCATGAGTTGCTTCATGTGTTTGTTGCGGTGGAATAGGGAAATAAGAATAAAAAAACAGCGATTTGAGATATTTGTATGATATAACAGTAGAAATTTTGACCGTCTGAAATGGCTTGAAATCAAGCATTTTGACGGTTAAAAACAACAAAGTAATGAAAGTATATTAAATCCCTCAAAAACAGGCTTTTATGTTCCACTTTTGAGCAAAAGCATTGGATAAAAATAAAATGAAAAAATTTATATCATATTATCAATAATTGCAGTAACGAGCACAACAGCATTTGCGGCAAAAATTCCGAGAGAAAGAGCACCAGACAGTGCAACGAAACATCAAATTCAAATCACTGAAAATCCTATCAGCGGAATTTGGGACAATGTACAAAACGGCGAAAGCTACGGTTCGGCAAGCTGCAAAGCGAATAACGCAATTCGTAAAGCGGTTATGTCAAATCAAGCTGACGACTACGGTTACAATACTATCCGCAATATCGCAAAATGCAATTCGGATAACGTGCGATAAAATGCTCCGTCCTGAAGTTTACAGACAATATGAGGAATATTTGAAAGTATTGCATGCAGACATTTTAACTGATGTTAGAAATGGCAGAGATTTGGAAAACGCACGAAAAGCAGCATATGAGCAAATATATCAATCCGTAAATCCGTCATTTAACTATGACAAGCAATTTTTACTTGACATTTGTTACCACAACATTCCCGTTGTTGACGCGGCAATGTTCACCGTTGCAAGACAACTGATTATCGAAAACAGACCGTAAAATTTAAGGCGTACCGTCAATCTGACGATACACATGTTTTATGTCATAGTATGGTAAACGCATAGGAATGTTTTGGCTTTTACAGAGTGCATAAACACTATGTTTGCGGACTCTAAAAGCCGCAAAAACAGCGTTCCCCTTATGTTTATATTCATAGTATCAAAAATACCGTTTTAAATGTCCACAATTGCAAAAATAGTACGGACAAAACCCGTACCATTTGCATAAACATATTATTATTTAATTGCCGTTTGCGGCACAAAGCGGTTTCATTCCCATTAAGATATCCCAAAGCATAATCTTGACTTTTCCGCTTGCATTAAGGTTTTGCGGTAATATGGGCGGATTTTCACCCTTTACAAGCGAGATGTTCGAGAATTAGGCGGAGATTTTCGGAAATTTCTTTCTATCTCTTTTGTACGGCATAATACTGGCGGTTTTCAAAAATGCCAAAAATAGGTGCAAAAAAAACAGGAAACCTTTTTGTGATTCCCTGTTTTCGCATTTTTCCATTTGTGTATGGCGATTATTAAGTTTTCAGATACCTATAATAATGCTTGAATCGGTATGACCGTTACAATTCCAACCTCATATAAATAACTTCTTGAAACCCTGTCTTACGAGAATTAAAACCTTTCGGATTTCTGCCATATTCGATAAATCCAACTTTTTTATACATGGAAAATGCCCTTGCATTTTCAGCAACTACACTCAATTCCAGCTGACTATATCCCGCGGTTTTAGCACATTCAATACACGAAGCCATCAATGCTTGTCCAATTCCAAGTCCCCAAAACTTTTTCAGAACGCTAATACCAAATTCAGCACGATGCCGTACCTTGTATTTCGCCCCTACTGCCTCGATTCCAGCAGTCCCTATAACTGCGCCATCAATTATAGCAATAATCTCAATTTCATTTTCACTATTTTCCTTCTCTTTTAGAATCCGGCTTTCTTGTGCTGCATCAAAAGTGTTTTCATCGGGATATGTAAGCAAATAGTCGGTTTGGGTATGAGTTAAATTGAAGTTATCTAATACAAGCTGTCCATCACTTTCAGTTGCATTTCTCAAACAACATTCCATACCATTCTTTAATGTTATTATTTTGCTGTATTTCATAGCCAGTCACTCCTTTGCAACTGCAATATTATTCCTGCAGCCGTCCCTTGTTAAACAACTTATCAATGTTTGTACCCTTTCTTATACTTTAATTTTCTTCTCATTATTCTTTTACAGGGAGATTATGTTGCTTTAAAAAAGAAAGTTTATCCCAATATCCACGCTGGAATAATATCTTTTCATTTACAACATGGAAAAATCCGCATCCGCGCAATCCTAACGGGTCTTTCCACTCTAAGATAGCCCATTGCCCATCTTCAAAAATATTTTCCACAATACAAACCATTTTTGCAGTTGCAAACTCATTTGCAAACATTTCTCTAATAGCCGCAACTCCTACAACAGGTTCATTTGCAACTTGATGGTTTGTTGCATTATTATCATACAAACTAATAATCATGTCCACATCACCGTCATTAAAAGCGTCTACCCATTTATTCACTACTTCTTTCGGACTTAGCATATATTGTTATCCTCCTTTTTGATTAGAAATGCCATTGGTTTTCATCTTGCTATTAACTATCACTGCTGACTTTGCAAATTTATAAATGTGAAATTCTTTCACCAAAGCCGTTTGAGGAAAGAGAGGCAAGCAGATTGTGTTCCTTGGCAGGCGAGGCTATACGTGGGTATGCGAGTCTGCCAAGGGGCGCAAGATGCGCCGCCTATCTTTTCTCAAACTTAATTTATACTGCCTAACGATTTCACTTGCCGCGAAACCAGAGTTTTGAATTTACTAACTGTTTTCAATTTCGTTTCCTATAAAGTAATTTGCTATTTCAAAAGCCTTTATTCGTCTTTTCCCCAAAGTGATTTGTGACTTATATCTCTCCGGATTTTCTTTTGCTTCAAAGGTTATTATTGTTTCCCGTAATTTATGCAATGTTGAATCAATTTGCCTTTTTGCTTCAATTAAATCTTCCTTAGTATATTCCATTATTACCCTCCATAGCTTCTGATTGTTGTCGTCTTGGCTATTATATGTCTTTTCTTCCCCAAATGGTATAGGCTTTTATTTTTGTAATACTGTAAAACTTTTTTCTGTAAGGTATTCAAGGGATATTTCTCTTTTGTGCTTCCTGCTCCGTGTCCTCGCTGCGTTGATCGTTGCATTTTGGATAACGACTTTGCAAAAGGCATGGAAGGTGTACTCGATATGTTCCCGATATTCTTCTGTACAGGTCATGGAAAATCCCCCGTTCATCCCAAAAGGGCTGTGGCTGGTTGGTAGTTGCTTTTTATGATAGTAAGGAGCGACAGCAATTTAGGCTGTCGCTCCTTGACTGCCTAACCGCAAAACCGGGCGGGACTGTCAACGGTGGGCGAAGCCCGTTCATCTTGACCGCCCGCTGGCTCGGCTGGCTTTGCTATTTACCAGACAAACTTGAATTTATTTTAAGCTATCACGTTTTACCTTCTTAAGCCTTACTATCATTACCATAGGAATTTCTTTGTTGGTTTTGAAACATTCTTCATAAAATCCATCAATGACAAA
>JABLTO010029816.1_pt1 | contig 65731 bp, 66 predicted proteins | sample 7160091 | NCBI WGS metagenome assembly JABLTO01 (sample SAMN14651225, study PRJNA627086) | human gut metagenome | isolation source: feces | host: Homo sapiens
CCGATGACAGTCGGAACATTCTTAGAGAAGTACGATTTTACCGGTAAAACAATTTCCGGTACCGGGTTTGCCATGGCAAAAAGAATCGCGTCTTTGTTCATTGAGGAAACCATCTCCGGTGTTACAATATTCGGAGCGGAGACACCTACAAAAATGTCTGCACCTTTCAGCGCGTCTGCAAGTGTTCCACTTGCATTTTCAAGGTTTGTAACTTCTGTCATTTTTTTCTGCATCCAGTTTAAGTTCGGATAATCTTTTCCAATGATACCCTCACGGTCGCACATGGTTACATGTTTGAAACCATAAGTAAGAAGAAGCTTTGTGATTGCAACGCCGGCAGAACCTGCACCGTTTACAACAACTTTACAGTCTTCCTTTTTCTTTCCGGTAACACGTAAACCGTTGATGATTCCGGCGAGAACAACGATCGCAGTACCGTGCTGGTCATCGTGGAAGACCGGGATGTCCAGCATCTCTTTGAGTCGTTCTTCAATTTCGAAGCAGCGTGGAGCAGAAATGTCTTCAAGATTGATTCCACCAAATCCCGGAGCAATATTTTTGACAGTGGCAATGATTTCTTCAGTGTCCTGTGTGTCCAGACAGATTGGCACTGCATTTACATCGCCGAATTCTTTGAACAGTACACATTTTCCTTCCATTACCGGCATAGCTGCGTAAGGTCCGATATTGCCAAGCCCAAGAACTGCACTTCCGTCGGATACTACTGCAACGGTGTTTGCTTTCCAGGTATAGGTGTATGCAGCAGATTTATCTTCTGCGATGACTTTACATGGCTCAGCAACGCCGGGAGTATAAGCAATTGCCAGATCTTCACGGCTGTTAACCTTGGATTTTGCGATGGTTTCAAGTTTTCCGTTCCATTGTTTGTGGCACAAAAGCGCCTTTTCTTTATTATCCATAGTAATTCTCCTTTGTTTCCTTGTGCTTTTTTAACAATACCATTCTTGGAAATACAAATCAAGAAAAAGACTTCCTATTTTCAGAATTATAGTGTATAATACGCTTTATAAGCGATTCTGCGTCGTTTCAGACATAGATCCCATGAAATTCGATTTTTTTAATAAAAGGAGTATCATAATGAGGGAAAAATACGAAAGCCTGTCTTTGGTTGTATTAAAAGATCTTGCCAAAGCGAGAGGTATTAAAGGCGTGTCAGCAATGAAAAAAAGTGAGCTGATTGAACGTATGCTTCAGGAGGATGAAATTGAAAAGAAGACAGGGGTGGTAAAAATTGCAAAAGATCATAAGACGGTTTTTACCACGAATGCAGTAGAACACAGAGAACGCATTCTTCGTGCCCGCAAAGCGGAACAGGAGAGAGAAGAACATGGTTCTTCGTACACGGTAAAAGAAGATGCCCAGGATTCGGCGGCTATCAAGGAAGACATTGCAGATCTTGACAGTGGTTGTACGGTAAGTGGAATCCTTGAAGTTATGGCAGATGGATATGGATTTTTGCGCTGCGAAAATTATCTCCCGGCGCCCAGGAACCATTCTCAATGATCATTCCCATGGATTTTCCGTCATTCTTTACAGATGCATACAAAGCACCGAAATCCTGTACAGCTCCGAAGAACAATCCACCGATGAGCAACCAGAGTAATACAGGCACCCATCCGAAGACAGATGCTAAAATCGGACCGGTGACAGGTCCTGCACCTGCGATTGAAGAAAACTGATGTGCAAATACTGTCAGTTTGGAAGAAGGTACATAATCCTGACCATCTTCATGTGTAAATGCCGGGGTCTTTGCTTTTGGATCGAGTCCCCACTTGTTTGCAAGCCAACGTCCATAAAACAGATAGCCGGCAGCAAGAACTACGATAGCAATTAATACTATAACTAAACCATTCATTTTTTTGTCCGCCCTTTGGCGGCTCCCTTCTTAAGATTCGCAAAGAGTAACTGAAACTGAAAAAAGCCCACGTCTTTATCCATGTGTATCCATGTCATAAAGACGAAGGCTTTTGCTTCCGCGTTACCACTTTATTTGTCGTATCTTAACGACCTCTCTGTCTCATCTATGCAATATCTATCATTGCAGAAATAAGCTTCCTGATAACGGTAGAAAACCGGTAACACCTACTGTTCTGATTCTCAAAATCAGAAATTCAATGTACTGCTCACAGAGGATGGTCTCCCGAGTCACACACCGTCTCGCACCACCCGACGGCTCTCTGTTGTATGGTTCTCGAAAAATCTTATTCTGTTCCATGCATTTACTCTTTGTTAACTGCAAGATTAGCACCATAAAAAGTAAATGTCAATATCTTTTTTATAATTGTTTTGATTTTATTTTTGTTTATAAATCTTATGCATGGTGTTTTTCAATCATGACATTGATTTCCGCACAGATCAATAATATATACACACAAAAATACAGCCAAAGCATAATAAGTGCTATGGTTGTCAGGCTTCCATACATAGAAAATCCATTAAAATAATCCACATAAATGGATAGTGCAAACGAAAACACATACCATGCAATTGCACAGATTGCAGCTCCGGGGACCTGCCTGCGGAATTGCAATTTTTTGTTTGGAAGCGTCGTAAAAATCACCACAAAAAATACAAATAAAATACCAAGAAGTACCAATCCCCGGAAATGTGCCAATACCTCTGCAAAATCTTTTATAACGGGAATATATCCTACTGCCAGGTTATGCAGGGTATTTCCAAAAACAAGAACACTCAGAACAAAAACAAACGCAACAAGAAATCCCACCGTATATACCACTGCCCAAAGACGCATGGTAAACCAATTGCGGTTTTCTTCCAGATCATTCACCGAATTCAGTCCATCCGTCAGATACTGGATTCCTTTCGCAGCAGACCAGATTGCCACCACGGCTGTAATCGAAACAATACCAACAGAACGATTGTACACTTCGTTTGTAATATAACCAAGAAACCCTGACAGATACTCCGGCAACGCCGCATGGTATATCTTAATCAGGGTCTCTTCTGTAATCGGTGTATAGCGAAGCAGGGAAGAAAACACCATGAGAAATGGAATCAGAGACAACAGTATGAAAAAAGCAGACTGTGCAGCGTACGCATTGATCTTATCCTTTTTGCATTTGTCCATAAATGATTTCGCCATGATAATCATCTTCCACATGAATAAACTTTCCTCCGCCTCTTTTCCACAATTTTTATTACAATTAACGTTCCATCTTCCAGTAAGCTGCACTGTAAGGAGGCAGATTACTTCCTCCACCGAAATCGTGAGTCTCACCTGTAATCAGGTCCACAGCGGTGCCACAACCGGCATCAAACTCTGCGTGGAAGTTTTCTCCATCCGCATTGATTGCCACAAGTACACGTTCACTGTCTGTCTTGCGCTCAAAAATACACTGACGATTGGTCAGAAGTACGGAACGAAAGTCTCCGTAATTTAATGCCTGCGAATGTTTCTTTGCCTCGGCAAGTTTCGAAATAAAGGTTGTAAGATCATTCCACTGTGGCGCATCAAAGCTGACACGAAGTGCAGGATCTCCCTCTTCTTTCTTTGCCTTTGTTCCCCATTCACTTCCATAATATACACAAGGAATTCCCGGCATACCAAAAGCCATCGCATAAATCAGAGGCAAATGCTTTTCGTTGGTAAGCACACTTGCAATTCTTGACACATCATGATTATCCACAAAAGATAACAGATGTTTACCCTTATATAATGTCCAGTTCTCCGGTCCGAACTGACGCAGCAGAGAATGATTGATTTCGAACATATTCATGCTGTTAAAGCTTGAATGCAGTCCCTTGTAGCACTCATAATTGGTTACAGAATGAAGCATGCTGTCATTCATCCACTGATTATAATCTCCGTGCAAGGTCTCACCTACAAGGAAGAAATCCTGCTTTAAACTGTCACAGAACGAACGCAGTCTGCGCAGGAAATCATGATCCAGGCAATATGCCACATCCAGACGAAGTCCGTCAATATCGAACTCTTCTACCCAGCCTTTGATTGCCGCAAAAATATGCTGCACGACTTCTTCGTTTCGAAGATTTAGTTTAACAAGATCAAAGTTTCCTTCCCAGCCTTCGTACCAGAGTCCGTCGTTATAATTTGAATTTCCGTCAAAATTAATCTGGAACCAGTCCTTATACGGAGAATCCCAACGGTTCTTCAACACATCCCGGAACGCCCAGAATCCACGTCCCACATGATTAAATACGCCATCCAGTACAACTTTGATTCCTGCCTTGTGCAGATGATCACACACAAGTTTAAAGTCCTCATTCGTTCCCAATCTTGTGTCAATCTTTGTATAATCTCTTGTATTATATCCATGTGTGTCGGATTCAAACACCGGTGAAAAATAAATTGCGTTTGCTCCTAATTTCTGAATATGAGGAATCCAGTCATTCACTTTCAGGATACGATGCTCCAAAATTCCATCATTTTCAAATGGTGCTCCACAAAATCCTAACGGATAAATCTGATAAAATACACTCTCATAAGCCCACATAATTCTGCCCCCATTTTATTTATTTTGTTTCAACCTGCTCTTGTCACGATACATCATGTCATCCGCACGTTCGCGGATCTTTTCGATTCCATCGTCAGTCTCTTCCGCCATTGCATAACCGCATGCGATTTCTGCACGAATCGGAAGAATCTTTTTATTATTCAAAACTACCAATTCCCCATGCATTTGCTGAATCAGACGGTCTATCTGACATTTTGATGCATTCGATATCACACAGCAAAACTCATCGCCTCCAATACGATAGCATTTGCCTTGCTTTTCAAAAATACTCTCTATAATCTGCGCCGTTTGAATAATATAATCATCTCCGGCACTGTGTCCATGCTCATCATTACATTTTTTCAGATTATTCAGATCAAAAGTCACGATCATGGTATCCGCAATATCCGGCGCACTCTTCACATAATAATTGTATGCATTTCGATTATAAAGACCTGTCATAGTGTCATTTAATGCAAACTGTTCAAGCTCCTTTACTCTGCGGTCTCTCCTTAACATGGAAGCCGTCTTGCTTGCAGACTCCACTCCAAGAATCACAATAAAAATCAAAAACGAAATTCTTCCCCAGATTCCCGTATTTCCACCAACTTTATAGTAATTAATCAAATCGGCGATTGATGCAAGTATTACAAGTATTAATGCCGCAATGCAAGTTCTCAGTCGCCGACCTACCTGTCTTTTTACAAATTTAAACACAATTGCTCTCATCAGATAAATCAATAGTCCGACAATAACAATATGTGTCAGAATCAGACTCTGTCGTAATTCCCAGATTCCCGTAAAATGCAAAACACAGCTGATCACGCACATCACCATGCTGAAACCACAGAATACACGCCAGATATTTTTATCGTCAAAATCCAGAAAACTGCGCACAAACAAAACAAACGGAATTGGCATTGCCATCAGCAAAATATATGCTGCAAACGTTGTTGCATGTTGATTGACCAGAAGCAGTTTTGCAAAATCGGTTTCATTTGCCGTCCATAAGCCAAGAATTACGGAAAAAAGGCCAAGATATAGCAACGTAGCATCAACATCTTCACTTTTGCATACCAGCAACCAGTACCCAAGCATATAAATTCCTACAATCAGAATAATAAAACTGATAATAAATGTAGGAAGTGATTGTCGCATGAGCCCCATACAAATTTCACGTCCGTTTCCAACATAATATGTCAATAACGCATTTGCGGTCTCTGGATAACAAGGCGAAAGTTTCACTGTAAGATGTGTTGTATTTACCGGAAGAAGGACAAAATTCCACACATGTCCGGTCGTGTGTCCCCATCTTCCTGCAGTCTCTTTTAAACTATAAACATCCCGTCCATCGACATAAACATCCACATACTGATGGGGAGTACAAAAAGCTACCGTCGTACACTTCTTCACACTTTTATCAATCGTAAGTTCTACTACAGAACCTCCGTCTGCCAGTTTTTCCACAGAATCCGGTTCTACTTTCTGCAAATGATCATAGGATACTTTGGAATGATCGCATATCGTTGCCAAAAGCATCAATAATATCAGTATTCCAAGGAAACTGCCAAGTATTATATTTACGCGTTGTTCTTTCCACTTTTTCATCATCTACTCCAACCTCTGTCTACAAACCACTTTAAAGTAATATTATATAACTTTAGTACTAATCGGTCAATGTTTTAGACATTTTTTGGAAGCCGTAAAATCCTGTGTTTCAGCTGTTTTCGTTCTCGTCCCTGATTACAATAATATCATTCATACGCAGGATCGTATCTTTCTGCGGAAGGATTGAGAAATCCTCCCGCAGTATCAAAAAGACTGTGAGCTGATTTGCCTCTTCCATATCCTGTACCGTTTTTCCTGCATATTTCTTATCCACAAATACTTCTGCAATTTCTTTGATATCTTCATTTTTCAGACCGGAAATATTGCTTTTTCGCTGATACTGTTCTACAAAACCGGCGCTGATAATACCAGTCGGGATGGCAACCGCCCCAACGCCAAGATAGGCAATACAAATTGCCATCACTCTGCCAAGGGGTGTAATTGGATAAATATCTCCATAACCCACTGTAAGAAGTGTAGACATGCTCCACCAGATTCCACTGAATGCATTGCGAAATACGGTTGGCTGTGCATCATGTTCTACGCTGTACATGCACAGACTGCTGGCAAGCATCAGAATCAAAACAATAAACACCGAAGAAATAATCTGGTTTCTTTTTTCATACAAAACTGTTGTGATCACATTAAATGAATCATATTTTGCATTGAGACGGAACAAATGAAAAATGCGGGCCACACGCAACATACGGAATATTACAAATCCGGAAAGGAAAAATACCGGAACGATTGTAAGGAAATCCACAATTCCATCAAACGACACCAGGAAACGGAGTCTCGAACGCCCCCTGCTTTTGTCCGAATACAAATATTCAGCCGTCCATATACGAAGAATATATTCCACACAAAAAATAAATATAGTAACGTATTCCACACCTTTAAATACAGTTGTCAAAAACGCCAGCTCATCAAACGTCTGCAAAAAAGTCACCAGTATATTGGCAACGATTGTCACCGTAATGAAAATGTCAAACATCCGGCTGATTGGATTGCTTTTGTCACCTATCTGTATAATATTAAATATTTTCTCTTTTAATTTCATTTTCTCTTGATCTTCCGGGACATCCGCCCATTCCCCATCACTTATGCTACATGATAACATTTTCAAAAAGTAATACCATAACCGGCATTGTGATAATCGCACTCAATGTGGTCACTACATTTATGGCACTGGCATATTGTGAATCATTGCCATACACCTGGCACATCTGTGTAACCGTAGATGCAGATGGTGTAATAACTGCCAGAAAGACAATCAGCATAATCTTTGGCGCATCGGCAGAAAGATCTGCCAACCGGCTGCCCTTAATCAAAACAAGTGCAATCAGCGGAACTACGAGCATCCGCAAAAAGGAAACAAAATATACTCTTTTATTTGCAAAGATCTGTTTCAGATTCATACCGGCAAAAAGCATACCGGTAACAATCATACTCGCCGGTCCAATCATATTTCCAACAGCACCAATGGTGTTGTCAATAACCTCCGGCATGCGAATCCGTGTAAAGAAAAGTACCACACCAACAGCAATTGATATCATATTGATATTCAGCACAATTTTTTTCCAATCATAAGAACGTTCCCTGCTAATAATTTTTTTGCAGTGTGTCCACAGGAAAACGAGCTGGACACTCATGAAAACACATCCATAAAGAACCCATTCTTTTCCTAATATAAACGTCACAATCGGTACAATCAGATTACCTGAATTAGAATAGTAAACAGATGCGACTTCAACCTCATTCAACGATAATACTTTTCCCATGACCGCAACGATAATCAAAAGAATAATCTGTAAAATTACTGACGCCACAAATGCAATCATTAATCCTTTGACCGTCTGTGCCGTATAATCAACCTGAAACGCGTTAACAATCACACAAGGTATCACCAGATATAAAACTATTTTTGACAGAACCTTGCTTTCCTCATCCTTTACTATTCCGGCTTTGACAATCGCAAACCCCATAAATATCATAATAAAAAGCTCTACGATCTGTTCCATCAAAAGCATACTGATATGCATAAAATCATCTCCTGGTATAATACATATTTTCGTGTAAACGGATATCGTTCCTCATCATTTTGTATACTACTCACAATCTCTTGCGTTGTATCACCCACACAACAATTGTAAGTAACATTCCGGCACCTGCTCCCGCCGCATTCTTTCCAACATCAACCCATGAGAAATGCCGACCGATGATCATAGGTTTTGAAGCCTCGTCCAGCCAGCACAACGGGAACATCAACAACAGCCACCATAACGGTTTCTCCCAGAGTACAAGGCTCACACCACAACAGAATGTAATCAGGAAAAAAAACATATAGTGACATGCCGACCGAAGGAATACATCAGTCACACCTAGCAGCTGTGCCAGGTGTGCGCTTTCCCGGCCACTGATGTCTCCCGGCTGGTGGGAGAGCCAGACTGCCAGAACAAGTATGATAATTGTTAATATTGGAAATGTATACTTTAAAAATGTTTTCAAATGCTAAATTCTCCAAATCTTATTATAGATATTTTTTCAATTCCGGCAGATTTTCACTATCCCGTACCAGCCACCTTTTAAAAGCAGTAAACTCGGATTTGTCACTGAGTTCGTTCTGTATAAGAAGTTCCAAATCTTCCTTATCTTCTCCGACTGCCTCTATGTACTCCCTAACATAATTTTTAAAGTCAGAAATATTCTCCCTCAAATGCTTCCTAATAATTCTGGCTTCCATCTTTTTTTGTGATGTAGTACCATAATACGCATCATGCAAAAGCTTCACCGTATTTTTTGTTTTTACATCATCATCCAATGAGATAAAGACAAATTTTTCATCCGTTCCAAAATATCCTTCTTTACGAAAAGCAATTTTCTTTTCCACATCTTCTTGCGTACAATCAATAATGGGATCATATTTATCCAACTTGATATTATTGCAATGGGCACAAGCCCAAAGCAAATTGTTCCAATCGTATTTAAGTTCAACATCTCCCTTGTATGGAATCAAATGTTCGATCTGAAATGATGTTGCTTCTTTATTCTCGCATATATAGCATTTTCCATGAAACATTTCACGTAATGCCTCATTTACATGGTCAGTATTATAGGTTGTTCCCTTTTCTCTCGCCAATTTCAAATCTTCTTGGGCAAGAAGAGCTTTTTCTGTTGGTTTTCTCTCAATTTTGATCATATGCAGCCCTTCTCTTTTCAATATCCTCAAACATATCTCTTGCTTCACCTTCCGGGAACTTTGACAACGCATTCTTAAGCTGACATCTTAACTCTGCACGTTTTATTCTTTCCTCATCTGAAATATCTTTTGCATCGACCAACCGGGCATATTCTGCAAATTTCTTTTTCATATCGTTAGAAAAATCATCTGCATCAAAATACCCTTCTGCAAGATCATCCGCCTTATACATATACAGATTATCCAACTCCATATGCTTCTCAAGATCATATGCCTTAGCATTTGCGACAGAATTCAAAATATAAGGCGAATGTGTTGTAACAATAAACTGTATATGTGGAAAAAACTCAGTAAGAAATGGAAGTATTTTCTTCTGCAACTCTATGTGTAAATGAGTCTCTAGTTCATCAATCAAAACGATACCTTCCTCCGTATACTGACTTATTCTGTTTTCATTCAGCCAATTCTTATCCATCCTTAGTATCAAATCTGAAACAATATAAATCACTGATGAATAACCATCCGATAATTCTGCAAAATTAAACGGTACCCTGCCATCTTGGACTATTTTAAAATCATAATTTTTGTAGTCATATTGCAATTTGATAGAATCTTCATCTAAAAGGATTCTCAAAGCTCTCTCAAAACGATCAAACCACATCTGTATATTCTCAACATCAGAAATATTTCCTTCATTTCTTGCATATGATTGCTGCGTTTTCAGATGAACCATATATTTCAAAAGTAATTGTCCGGGGTCCTTTTCAACCCCATACGCCTTATCTAATTTTATTTCCTGAACTCCATTTGCAGCTTCAATATTTGCCTTTCTTTCTGCCGGATAAAATGCTGTGACAAAATTTCCATCTGCATAAAGTTTATCTATATCTGTATAACTGCTAAATGATAATTCGATTCCACCGCAGTAATTATTAATCTGGTTCTTATAAAAATTATAATTTTTTTCACATTCGTATCGATTGATATCTTCTTTATCTGAATTCAATTTCTGCTGATAAAAATCCAAGGATTTTTTATAGTCATCCAACACCTTATACAGTTTATCCTCATTGATCGCTTTTAAATATCTTTGTATATCTAAAAGGAGCGAAGTCTTTCCTGAACCATTTTTTCCAGTCAAAAGCAAATGCTGCCTATGTTCTTTATTCAGATTGATTTCTATATTTGATAAATGGTGTAACTTATTTATCGTTATTCCGGTTATAAAATGTTCCATGAGATCTCCTCCAATAAAAAACCGCTATACTATGCATATAGTATAGCGGATTAGTGCTTAAAATACAATTTTATTCTTTTAAAAATCAGCCAAACGTCATTTGGCAACGGAAATCTTTCTTTATCTGTTGCTTTTCTTCATCTGTCATCATACCGTTGTTTCCTGAAAAAATTCAATCTCTTCCCCCAGCGGTCCCTTGCAGAACGCTATACGTGCCGGAAACGCCGGCAAAGATGCAATCTCTATATTTTTCGGTTCAATAGACACTTCATACCCTGCCTTTTTTACTGCTTCGGCACAGGCATCCACATCATCCGTTGCAAAAGCAAAATGCCGGATCACGCCTTTTCCCAGTGCTCCGTCTCCATCATTGAATATTTCTATGATTCCACTGCCTGTGTCGAGCATAATCCCTGCCTCCCATGTCCTTGCAACCGGAATTCCTATTATATTTTTGTAAAAATCTACTGTCTTTTCATATTCTTCTATGCTGCTACACTTCATGGAAACATGATGTAATCCTTTTACCAAGTATCTTATCATCATATCACACCTTTGAAAAATTTTATCATATATCCCCAGCTCCATATCAAGTCTTATCGTCTCTAATTTTATTTGTGTTTTAAATCCTACATATCAATACCGGAATATTCACCACGTTTTCAATTTCTTTTCTATATTGTTCCATAAAATCATCACTAACATCATTGCACTGTGGTATTTCCATATTAAGTGACTCATATTTTGATTTTCCAAGATTATGGCCTTTTATCATTTCAATTTTCAAAATTCTATTTTCATATCTTTTTATTTCTTTAATTATTGCTTCACGATTATTTTTACCGTCAGTATAACCACCTATAACTGGGATTCTAATGATAATCTGTTTCTGCTCTGTAAGCAATTTCAAATTATCTTTATAAAGATGTATGTCTCCTCCAAGAATGCCCAGACATTGATTTTCCTGCAGAATTTTCATATCCACATAAAAGAAATCTACATACGGCATCATACACTCTACATTCTTTTGAGGAACAAAAAGACATGTTTCTACAGCAACTGTAATTCCCTTTTTTCTGATTCTTTTGATCAATGGTATAAGTTTATCTGCCTGCAGCAACGCCTCCCCTCCCGAAAACGTGACTCCACCATCGTCTTCGTAAAAGACTTCATCTTTCATAATCTCATCATATACTTCATCGCAGGAATACTCTTTTCCATAAATTCCCTCTATGCCGTTTTTATTATACTTTTCAGGATATCCATTAAGATTCTCAGGATTAGAACACCAGGGACATCTAATGGAACATCCTTTCAAAAAAACCGTGGTTCTTATTCCCGGTCCATCGTGAAGTGAAAATCTTTGTATATTTGTTATTAACATCAGTTTCCTCTTCTTAACATCTTTTTTATGATATTATTTGCATTTACCAACAAAAACTCATCACGCATTAACACTAAAGCAACACCATATATTACAGCACCAATAATCACTAATGCCAACGTATGTAAAATCGAAGGTGTGAATACGTTTTTTATATTCATAAGAATGACAAACATGATTCCGCCAGCGATATAATAATGAATTCCACTTTTTATTATCTGATATGGAGACAATTCTCTCCGCACAATGTAAATCTGCATAACTGCAATTGTTGTTTCAGCTACTACTGAAGCAATCGCAGCTCCCAAAGATTGCAGGAAACGAATCAAGACAAAATTCAAGACAAAATTAGCAACTGCCCCTATTATTACTGTTATTGTAAAAAGGGTTTGTCTTTCTGTAGGAATCAAATACTGCATTCCTGTAACATTATTTATGCCGATAGCCAAAATCAACATTGAAAGAACTCCTAACAGTGAAACCACTTTTTCATATCCGCTTCCAAAAAACCATGGCACAAAATTACTTGAAACTGCAATTAAGCCCAACGTCAACGGAATACCACAAAGCCAGACAAATCTATACGCGCGATACATATATGTTTTTACCATTTCGGTATCGCCCTTGCTATAATGATATCCTATCCGAGGAATCATTACTGTTCCAAGAGACGTTACTACAGTAAGAACCAGCTTTGAAATCTTTAATGCCTGCTCATAATAACCATTTTCATATGCGTCTTTTGTGATCATACCAATCATCGTTTTGTCCAGAACTGTATAAATCTGAATAGCAATCGTAGGTATGAACAGCGAAATCACTGTCTTAATGTGGCGAGCCGGATGCAATTCCTTTAATTTTGGTTTATCAACATATTTAGGAATTGTAAGCCAATAACTGGCATTATTAATGAAAGCAAAAAATGCCATACCAAACATATACCAGAATAAATCTTCTTTTTTTCGAACGCATACAAAAATAAATACTATATTGGCAAATTTAAAAATAATATTTCTTAAAACTATCTTTCCAAATTCTTCCATTCCTTGAAAGAACCATGAAATATTTGCAATAACAGACAACAGATTAAATACTAATACAAGATATAAATTTGCATCTGTCTGATTCAACGAGAAAATAACATAAGCCGCTATACATAACATCGATGCAACAAGTTCAATAATATTTGTTTCCCAAAAAATAATTGTTCTTTTTTTTCTATCATCCTGAACATAAGAGACTTCTCTTTGTCCAAACGTAGTAAGTCCAAGCGTCGCAAAAAGAACAAAATACGAGCAAACCGAATCAATATAACTATAAGTTCCTACTCCATTTGCTCCAAGCACACGAGATAAATAGGGTGTAGTAATAAATGGTGTAATAAGTGTTAGTATTTGATATATCAAATTGTACATATAATTTTTCTTGATACTTTTTTTTCTCATTTATAAATCAATTCCTATAATTATGCTACTTGCTCGCTTTCCATTGCACGTTCTATTAATAAATTTTTATATTCTTCTGGCAGATCATTAAAATAAGCACTAAATCCCCATACCCGAACAATCAAATTTGGAAATAAGTCAGGATTTTGTTTAGCAGCTATCAAAGTTTTACTATCTACAACATTCATTTGCAATTGAAATACTCCGTGTCCAAATGCCGTCCTAAATAATGTCATAAATTTTTTCTTGTTATTTTGTAATAGTTTTGGAGTTACGATAAAATCAACTACATTTCCATTTAATTGATTGCCTTTATAATCTAATTTCATAGCAAATGAAATTAACTCAGTTATGGATTTAGGATTTTTAGATGAAATATGTACTAGAAATGGATCACCATTTTTTCTTCCATCAAATGTTGCGGAAGTATTATTTGCATCCACAATATAATTTGGTGAACTTAGCCCAAACTTAAACTTTCCGCCCAGTCTGGTTCTATATTTTTCAAATTCAGCGGATACCATTTCAATAATTTGGGTTGTTAGTTCAATTGAATCTTTTGAATCAGTTCCATATCCATCATCAATTCTTCCCAACTCGACAACTGTGTTCTCATTATTGTCAAAATTATTCTTTCTAAATTTATTAAGTTCCATTAGACTATATTTCTTCTGCTCAAAAACATACTTCTTAATATTAATCAACGAATTTACAACTGTTCCCATACCAACAGACGTTAATCCTAGATTATTATATACAGCCCCTCCTCGAACAATATCTTTTTCACGCTTTCTAGAAGAATTAGATAAGATTGAAAATAAAGGATCTTCTTCAAATTCAATCTTAGATAAATTGTTCAATATATTTTTTACATATTCCGCTAAAAAGCTTTTATAAGCTTTTAATATTTCTTCAACTGATTTGCATTCTTCAAATTTTGTATCATTCAACATTTCTATAAAAGGATATGCAAAATTAATTGATTGAATATTATTTTGATCACAACTGTCATTCGAAATAAGAGGCTCCCAACATGCAGATGTTACATATTTGTATGCATCCTCTTTATGGTAACCAAACTCGATCAATGCTGGTATCACGACATCATCATTAGATAAAAAAGGAGCGCCAATTCCTGTAGTTAAACAATCAATTGCCAATTCCAGCAAATCATCGGGCATTTTTTTACTGCATCTTAACAAAACCTTAGGTTCAGGAAGCTTTAATTCTTTAGATGCCGAAATAAATAGATATGTCAATTCATTACACTTATACTCACCATGTTCTTCCAGCCCTCCTAGTACAATAATCTGGCCAGTATCTCCTAAAAGCATAGTACTTTTAAACCAGCAATTTTCATGAAGTACCATAAAGAACTCTTTAATCATATTCTTAGCAGAATATTCTGTTATTTTGCCCCTTTTTAAATCATTCTTATATAAGTCATATAAAATCCAATCCAAATGTCCAAATCCATTGTGTTTGTGTCTAGTCTGCCATAAAAATTGATTAAAAAAAAGTATTCTTTGTAAACCCTCAAAAAAAGATTCTGCTGGTCTTTCGAATAGCGAACCAATCCCAACAAGTTGTTCTTTATATCGTCTTATAATTTGCTCATTTTCCAAACACCTCTTATAATAGTGGGCCAAAGCTTCAATTATCATAATCTCATTCTTCGCATACACACTATTACTTTTAATTAACTTGTTTTTGATTTCTTTAAATGAACTGCATACAATATCTGTATAATCAACAGAGTAATTATCAAAAATGTGATTTTTCAATGCAACGGTCTTAAAACAGTCTATAGAATAAAAAAAGGTATTATTTTGAACTGGGCATATTTCAACTTTATCAATTAATTTTGCAATTTGTGCGGCTTTGCTTTTTTCAGACGGTTGCACATAAAAATGATGATTGCACAGAAAATTTCTTTTACTAATTGAATTGCTGTTATTATAAAAATTAAATAAATACCTTCCATACATATAATCCTTGGTCAGACAAAATGTACCAAGAAAAGTTTTTATTTTCGTTTTTATGCCAAACATTAACCTCTTCCTTTCTCTAATATGTAAATCTATTTTTATATTTCTGATAATACTCTTTCATCGCCTGATTCTGTTTACTAAAAGAAAGATGTCCAACCACTATATTTTCGCTGACCATGAGCGGTTTTGAATGCAGAAAACAATATGTATCCAACTGCTCTTCATCGGCCCCCATTCCTATGCTATTTTTTTCAACAGAAAAGTATTGCATTTCTTCCCACAAAGATTTTTCAAATAAAATTGCCCCTATACTAAATCGATATGGGCATGGTTTTTCATCCAGATCCTGTTTCGAAAATTTTGTATTTAATTCGTCAATATTCGAAACATAATCGCTTTCTCCCCACATAAATTTTGCGAACTCCGGATTGCTTTCTATCTGTGTTAACGGACCTGTTGCATACTTAAATTTTCCAAATTTTTTTTCATAAATTTGCACAAGATTCAATTTTTCAATTATTCTTGCAGATGAATATCCGTTAACAAGAAGCAATGGTGCCATAACACCTGGATTATATTTTCCACTCTTTGCATGTCTATATGCTCTCATCATATTGTCAAAGTAATTTTCTGTGATAAATACATCTTCATCCAGCTTAAAAATATATTTCGCATTTGGATGCTTTGCAATCGCAACATTTTGCACTAAACATACATTGTTCTGTTCCGTTGATAAATATGACCAGCTATTCTTTTCACAAATTCTATCTAATTCTTCAGAATAAAGCCCTGACGAAATAACACAAATATCCATATCCTCTCTTTGATACTTTTTTATTCGTCCAAATACATTTGGATATGCAAATTCTTTATATCCTGCAAGTACAATACACAAATATTCTGAACCTTTCGACCTATCTATATATTTTCCTGTATATTTAAATTTAATTTTATTTCTGAAATTATCACGTATATGTTTCAATACTTGATATCCATTGCGTGTTATTGGACTATTTTTCAATAGCATTTTCAAATTATTCATCATACTATCCTTTTTCTATTTTTTGTGTAATACAACCGTGTTACTTAATTCCGTATACTGTTTAAACTTCCAAGCAAAAACACATATTAGATTTCCAAATCAAATGCATAAGTATATATTAGTGTTAAAAAAGCCCACATCAAAAAATTAACATAACATGTATAAAAAATAACTGTAAAATATAATCCAAAATAAATAAAACAAACTAAAAATAATTGACTATCTTTATGTTTCTTTGCTTCATATATTCCTCTTATAACTGGACTCATAAAAGGTATAGCAAAAATTACTCCCCCATATGCTAAAACAGAAAATATAGTGTTGCTGAATCCTGTATTGAACCATCTGCTAGCAGACATAAATGATTTTAATACGGAATCATTTTCATATCCAATTCCTATTATCGGGCTACTAATCCATGCTTTCAAGCCTGTCATATAGTCATCTAACCTTATCAAAAATGAGGCCGTATCCGATTTCATTCTGACAAAAATATATATTCCTATAACTCCTAAGATGGCTGCAAAAGAACCTATAATAATTCTATTACTCATTCTCTTATTATTTTGAATCATTCTCATTCCAATTATAAAAATAAGGAAAATGTATCCTGTTACAGAAGTTGTTGAAATAAGTGCCAGTACAATTCCAACAATTTTCCATTTCTTTATCCTACATTCTTTTCCTATTATTAAACAAAATAATAATGCTAAAATAAGTGTTAACATAAACATTGGACCTTCAACAAAAATTCCAATATTTCTCCTTATGCCATGTCCAATCCAATCTATATATTGTTGTGGGGATGAATAATATAAGTTATGGTAATTATATAAAACAATATTCCCACCCCAATCAATCTCAAACGTTCCAGAAGGCTTCAATATTTCAAAACTAGAAAGACCCCAAAAAACAAAAGTTATCCAACTTATTACCGCCATCCAATCTACAAAACATTTAAAAATTTCTATTTTACACTTTATAGGCGCCGATGAAAAAAAATACAATAAGAAAAATGGATAAATTAGAAATCTTGAAAGAAATCTAACCAAATCAGTATTACTTACTGAAAGCAATACAACCAAAAAAATTACTACAAGATATATAGCTGAGAAAAATAATAATTTATTTTTAGAAGATCTTGAAATCCCCCAATGTCCAATATAATAAAAGGAATCAATTATTATCATTAAAAAACAAATTTCATAAATATGGAAATTATTATTATATGCTCTCTGCCATACACTTTGACAATTTAATATCAAAAATAATGCTGTCACCATATTTAGTATCCAATGTATACTTATCTTTTTCGTTTTTTTCAAACTAACTTTCATTATTCTACTTGTACAATAATTAGGGATTTAATTATCACACTGTTCCTTCCTTCAATTCTTTTAATACATCTTTAAAAAAAAGCACTATTTTTTATAATATAATTGAATTACAAACATAATTTTTCTTTTTAATGCAGTTCTGATTTTTTTCCAACAATTCCAATTTTCTTCAGTATTAATAACTCCACATTCAAACACTTTATATTTATTATGTTCAAAATATACATTCAACAAACGTTCTGATATAAAACCGTATATCCTCTTCTGATATTCATTATAATCTGTTAAATCTATATGTTTTTCCAGCTCAAATAATATATTAAACAACCACTCACAATAATTATCAAATACGCTTTTTGAAGCAATAAGCATATTATAAAAATATATTTTATTTCCATTCATAATCTTGTCATAAGTTGTAATGTATTCTGGATATTTTGATTCAATTATATTTCTTACACTATCCAAATCCTTTTTATATCCAGAAATTTCACAAAAATCTTCAGTAAGAGATTTCTTCAAAGAAACGCTAAATGGCAGTATGACATCATATTTTTTTAAAATATTTTTTATTGTACTTTCCTTTAATATATATTTTTTTCTTAAAGAATTGGAAAAATATCTCCTATAATGAACCATCCCTTTGTATTCATCCTGTGTATTTTTCCAAACCCAATACATTCCGGTTAATTCACAATAATTTTTATTCTTTTTCGATATGTTTTCTCCTGTATTATCTGACAAATAGCCTAATTTTTGTTTTCCTTCTGCTCCAACATAAATAGGTACGTAACCGTCTACAGATGGAACCTCGAATTTTTTATGCGTCGCAATATATATCATAAATATTAATCCTCATATATTTCTTTCAATTTTCTAACTGTAGCTTCTAGACTATATCCATTCTTCGTTAACGATTCAAACGTATTAAATCTTTTTGCACCGATATATGAGAGTAATTTTTCAATCCACATTTTCTGATTATCTAATGAAATGAAATCTATTGCATCTGATAATTCCAATTCATCTGATACACATGTTGAAACCATGGTAGGCAGTCCATTAGCTTGTGCTTCAACTCCAACAATAGGTAATCCCTCGAAACGTGATGGTAACACAAAAACATCCATAACTTGCATATAGTCCTGAACATTATTAACATTTCCTATAAACCAAACAGAATCCGTCAAATTCTTTGCCATTACTAATTCTTTTATAAGTTTAAAGTTTTCACCATTTCCAAGCAATATCAATAAACTATTCATATGCTTTTGCTTCAGCTTTTCAAATACTTCAACTAAATATTCGTGATTTTTTTGATAAGAAAATCTTCCAACATGACCAACCACATATGTATCATTTGCAATGCCCAGTTCTTTTCTCATTTGTTTTCTTACAATTTCATTAAACTCAAATTTTTTTAAATCAACTCCGTTTTTTAAAATAACCAATTTTTTCCTGACAATTTTTTTTGAATATTTACATTCGCCTGCAACTTTTGAACATGCAAGATAGTCTGTTGGACAATGATTCAAAATTGGTAATGAAATAAATTTTATTATTCTATATTTCAGTGTCTTACTTTCTGCTGCGCAATGAGAATGCACGATTATCTTGTTTATGTGATGTTTATGAGCAACCATAGAAACTTCAGCTAATACTGAAATACTTCCCGAATGAATATGAATAATATCATATTTATTTTCTTTTAAAAACTTATCTAAAGGTTTTATAATATTAAATCGATTTGCTCCCTGTATAAAAGGCAAATCTAATGTTATAATTTTTCCTTTTTTATTTTTTATTATATTTTGATAATATTCATTTTTGCAATAATATGGTGTTAAAATATCAACCGTCATATTTGTAAGATCCATATGGTCTAAGACATTAAAAACAAATGATTCTTGCCCACCATTTAATATTGGTTCTCCAAAAACTTCTAATATTTTTTTCATCCTATGTCCTTCATTATTAACCATTAAGAATTCATATATTCTATTTTGGGTTTGAACTTCAAACCTTCCATTGTTCCTTTGAATATATACTGGATTCTCTTATATTTATTGTTTTTTGCTGTTAAAATCACACGTAATATGTGTGATGATAATCTAAAAAACTCATATAAAAAACCTACGATCCCTTCTCTTCTATACAGATAAACATCGTTTCTGTACAAATATCCGAATCGTTCCAACCGCTCGGGTTCTTCAGTTGCAATATTGGCTCCTATATTATTTTTCGATTTGTGAACTACAACACTCGAATTTATCAAATAACAAGCATACTTTATAGATATTCTCCTGGTATATTCCCAATCATCAGTCCAAATAAAAAATTCTTTAATTGGTAATCCTATATTTTTTACAATTCTGACAGGAATAAACAAAGAAACAAACGAAGCCATCTTAATAGGCACATATTTCGATATAAAATCATTGTTATATTGAACGACCGTTTTTCTTTGCCGATTCATAGAACAAATTGTCCCATCTTTCCATAAAACTTTACTTGATAAATACCCATAATCTCCTTTTAATATCTGATCCGCCTCATAAAACTTTTCTAATGTATTTTCCCTAGGAATACAATCATCATCCATTACCCATACAAACTCATAGTCATGTTCTGCCGCATATCGTATTCCATACTGAAATCCTCCAGCTCCACCTAAATTGCTTCCAGTATTGATGTAAATGATTTCTCCTTTGTCAACATACCTTTTTATAGCCTCAAACGTTCCATCTGTACTTGCATTATCAATAATAACTATTTCTAGCTGATTGCGCACAGTCTGCTTAAGAAGAGCTTCAATATTTTGCAATAACAACTCTTTTCTATTATATGTAACGACAATTGCTGCAGTTTTTTTTATCATTTTTCTACTCCAAATTTTTATGATTAACAAAATTTTCTCTTTAAGAAATTAAATGCCTTCACAATCCAATTCTGCTTTTCCATAAACATCACCGGAATTTCTTTATACCCTCTATGATTTGCATCCAACCAGACATCCAGCAAGCGTTCACTTACAAATCCAAACACTCTTGCATCATTTTGTGAATACGCAGATATGTCCAATCTCTTTTCCAATTCAAAAAGGACATCAAACAACCATTCACAATACTGGTCCGCATACTCTCGTTTCATAATAAACATATTAAATTTATGTCCCTTTGTGCTTTTCATGCAATTATCAAAATATTTCACATACATAGGATACTTTTCTACAAGGATTTCTCTGGTCAGATCCAGATCTGCCGCATGATGTGCATGTACATATTGTGTATAAGTTGTCTCAATAAAATAGTTTCTTTTCGGTGGAAGAATAATGTCCTTGGTTGCCAACATCGACTCCAACTGCGTTTGCGTTAAAATTCTATTCCATTTGTTTCCATGCTTTTTTACTGTATAATGTCTGCGATAATGAGCCAATCCAAGGTACTCTGCATCCAGATTTTTCCAGGCCCAATAAAGACCTGTCAGTTCACAATAATTTGGATTCTTTTTTGATATGTTTTCTCCTTCATTATCTCTTGCATATCCAAGTGATTCCTTTTTCTCTGCACCTACTTGCACAGGAAGATACATCATATCATTTGGCATTTTATATTTTTTATGTGTAGCAACAATGATTTTTATATTTTTCACTACTGTGCACCATCCCCGGATAACACAACTTTTATTGTCTGCCAGAGAATACGGATATCCATATTCCAGCAGGAATGTTCAATGTAATACAGTTCCATTTTCTGTCTCTGACCATTTTCATACATAACACGATTTCTTCCAAATGCCTGCCAGTATCCTGTCAGTCCAGGCTTCACACTCAACAATAACTCACTGTCCTTCGGATAATTGACTTCGATTTCCTTTTTTACCAATGGACGCGGGCCGATTAAAGCCATATCTCCTTTTAATATGTTAATAAACTGTGGAAGTTCATCGATACTATGCTTACGAATAAATTTTCCTGTCTTCGTAATGCGCTGATCATTATCCAGCTTGAACTCCCGGAAATAACGTTCCCGTTCTTCTGATGTCAGTGTCTTTTCCAGATCATCCGCATTCAGCTTCATGCTTCGGAATTTGTATATACAAAATTCCTTTCCCCCCTGTCCAATTCGCTTCGAAGAATAGATGACCGGACCACCATCTTCGAGTTTGATTGCGATGGCTGTAATGAGAGAAACTGGCAGAGTGACGATCAACGCCAGAAGCGATACCAATATATCTGCAAGCCGCTTCGTTACCACAAAACCAATCGACCGTTCTCTTTCCCGTATACATAACGTTTGGTAGCCATTCATTTCTGATACGCTGTAACGATACGAACTCTTTTCCAGATTTCGAAGTGCACGATAGACAATCACATTTTTTCTCACAAGGAAATCGATATATTCGTGCAAAGGAACATCACTCAGATACATGTACACGCAATCTACATTGTGCGTCTCGACATATTCATACAGTTTCTCTCTCCACCCCACGATTGGGATTCCCTGAACCTGTGTACATTCCGACTTCTCATAGGTAATGATTCCTGTAACGATCACGCCGGAATTTGCCCTATCTGTGAACAGTTCAATTTTCCGCTGTATATTCTCTTCATCAATAAACAACAGGACTTCTCCGGAAGCACGACGCACTCTTTTTCGAATGTATTCTTTCCATACCAGACGCTCCAGATATACTACCGGAAGTGCGCAGAAAATAAACGTCAATAATACTGCACGCGAATAATCTTCACTTTTTTTCGTCACAAAACAATACAGCGTCAATGCAACAAATAAACCGGCGATCAAACCAAATACGCTGCGAAATTCATCACGAAAATTGCGGCGTAAGATCCCCGAATAAATGTTCCAGAACGCTGTAATAAATAAAAATGTAACAAGCAGAATTCCTGACATGCCAATGTAACGTTCCATCAATTCCAGAAATGTATTTTTACGAACCATGCAGGCTCCGAAAAAACATATCTCAACACATAACAAATCCAGCAACAGGAAATCCAAATGTTTCATTAAACTGTATTTTTTCTTTTGTTTCATTATAAAGACCGCTCCTACCTGGATTTTCACCATGTATTTAACTTTTATTCTACTACGGAGCAGTCAAAATGTCTATCGGATTTATGTATTTCCTGCTCCCATCAATTCTATCTTTACATCTAAAATCTTATTGTCAAACACTGCAAAAATTTGTTATACTCTTCCACAGTAAAACTTCCGAAAGTTCCTGGCATCGGAATGATCAAACACCTGCCAAACGATCAGAAATTTGCTATGCTTGTCAATGTTATCAATGCACAAAAAGCGAAGATTATCAGGGACCCATCAGTACACCAGATGTCATCTCCTATATGCACGAAACTCCTTCCGCTATGCGAAAGGAGTTCTATCTCGTGAAAACACTAAGTTGTGAAAAACAAAATATTGCAAATTCGATTTCTACCGGTGCACAAAGTCAGGGAGCCATCCTTCGCATCAGCAATATCCGTTTCTTTTTGAAGCAAGCCTGATGCTATGCATTGCAGAGTTCGGTTACAACTTCGTTGATTACCTTTCCATCTGCCTTTCCTTTCAGTTCAGCCATAACAGCTTTCATGATCTGTCCCTTATTTTTGGTAGCGATCACATCCGCATATTTTTCCGTCAGAATAGCCTTTACCTCATCCTTTGAAAGCATCTTTGGCGCATACTCACTGATGATGTCATAACGCTTCTGATATTCTTCGATCAGATCTGTACGATCCTTTGGACAGGAATCAATCTGCTCCTTTACGGTTTTTAATTCCTTCATAATGGTACTGTTTACCATATCTTCCGGAATATCATCACGGGTTCCAGCATCAATTGCATTTTTCTTCACTGCGGATACCAGTGAGGAAATCGCATCTTTTCTCTCTTTGTCGTGTGCCTTCATAGCAGCCATCATATCTTTACGTAATTGTTCGATCTGCATGATCTATTCCTCCTACTTATTTGTGATTTTAAATATTCAATTCTGTTGTATATTATACCCCTGTTTTTTTATTGCGCAAGGGCATCAAATAATTTTATAATCTCATTCAGCGAGTCCGGGCACGCTGCAATTTTTTTCTTTGTCTCTTCATCGGGCGGGGCCTGATCCGGCACCATCACAACTTTGCATCCGGCATCATACGCAGAGCTTACACCATTTGGTGAGTCTTCTACAGCCATACACTCTGCCGGGGTCAGATGCAGCTGCTCACAGGCATAACGGTAAATATCCGGTGCCGGTTTGCCATGCTCCACCATCGTTGCACAGATAATTTCATCAAAATAATCATACAAGCCCAAATTTTTTAAATATTTTTCCGTCCGTTGTGTATCCGTCGCTGTCGCGATTGCCCGCTTAATCTTTTTCTCTTTTAAAAAGTCAAGCAATGCAAATACACCCGGTTTGATTTCAATTCCATTTTCATCAAGGCATTCTTCCATAATTTCTTTCCGGTATTTGCGAATTGCTGCATAATCCAAATCCGGATCTTCAAACATATCTTTCAGGTGCTGCGGTGCATAAGGTTGTCCCAGTGATCGCATCGACAGCGCCTGCTCATCACTCATCTCATATCCAAAATGTGCCAATGCCTTCGGCCAGAAGATACGGTAATATTTTTCTGTGTCAATCAGAGTTCCATCCATATCAAAAATAACTGCTTTTATCATAATCCACTCATCTTTCCTGTTTTTTCCTTTTAGGATAACCTATTTTTTGGAAAGATACAATCCCATAACGCAAAATGAGAACGGCCACCATACTTTATAATTTAAAAATACAGTGACCGTTCTACTCTTCTTCGGTATTCAATTTTGTTTATCCTTTCTGTTTTATTTTATGGTTCTCAGCTCGTAAATATTTCATTTACTTAGAGAGTTACTATATATTCTCTATGTAAAGGGGTAACTTAAAGACTCATTCCGCAGATAAAATATATACCCTGATATATTTTATTTCTTTAAATTACAATTGTGGTAATCTCTTCCGATTCATCCTTCAAATATAAATGCATATTATATATATTACCTTCCTTTTCGATTATCCTTCTGATAATTATTAAGATTATTCTCATTTCATTGGAAAGGTCTCTCTTGCTGGGAACTCTTATGCATTACCACGCTTATATTGAAGGGTCCTGTGTTCGCTTGTCATCCCATTGGACTGTACCTCCGTTTCTCATTCAATCCCTGCTTACTCCAATCTTCGTTCATCTATTGTTCCAAATCAGCTTCCTCTCACCTATTGGTATGTTTCGGAAGTCTTGTGTAATTAGGTCTTGTTTGTTGTTAACTGTATATTATCACCCTTTTATGTTATTGTCAACTATTTTGTGATATATTTTTATTTTTTCTTTTTTTATTCAACTTCACGTTGAATTGTATATACATTTTATAAAATTTAAACATTTTTAACATTTCTTTTTCATTCATAAAAGAAATGCAACTACTCAGATGCAATTACACAAAATCAATAAAAATGATAATTCCGTTGCATAGACAACATACAAACTACACTATAATAAGAGCATGCCATGCATTCACTACCACTTCGCATGTGCAAATGTCTAGGAAAGGATTTATCATTTATGAACAACATCATCAAATCTGGCGAAGTAATGAAACTCAAAGACTTAATTTCTTATGAAGAAGGAAGCATCAGCAACCTTGATGTCGTAAGCAACGATACCATGAAATTCGTTCTCATGGCTTTCGATGAGGGAACCGGACTCACTCCGCACCGTGCTCCTGGCAACGCTATCATTTTTGCATTGGAAGGAAAAGCAACCATCGGATACGAAGGAAAAGATTACAAACTTTCCGAAGGCGAAAATTTCCGTTTTGATAAAAACGGTCTCCACAGTGTAACTGCTGACGGAAAATTCAAGATGGGACTGCTTCTTGTATTAGAATAATTTTGTCCATAAAAAAGCGACGATCACAAAACGACCGTCGCTTTTTTCATGAAACTCAAAGACTTAATTTCTTATGAAGTACAGGCATCCGGAAGATTCTGATAATCAACGGAATCACCATAATAAACCATACCAGCGGTTCCGCCACAATAACGCCTGTATACCCAAGCATTGGAACCAGCGTGAACGCAATCACGATTTTTCCAATCATCTCCAACGAGCTTGAAACGAGCGGTGTGATCTGTTCCCCAAGTCCCTGCATGGCATTTCTCACTACACAGATAACTGCTGTAACATAATAAAATAATGTATCAAATTTCAGATAATTTGTGGCATTGGTGATCACCACTTCATTGTGACTTCCTGTTACCATATATACGAGCCATGGACCAATCGTATAGCTTGCAACAATCGCAAGGGTACACCAGATGCATGTATAAAAAATAGAAAGCCAGATACCTTTTTTGACACGTTCCACTTTTCCCGCTCCAATATTCTGTCCACAATAGGTTGCCATCGTCTGACCAAACACTGTGAACATGATCATAAACATCTCTGAGATCTTGCGTGCTGCGGTATGCGCAACAATAATATCTTTTCCGAGTTTGTTGATTGCAGTCTGCAGCGTCAGCGAACCAATATTAATGAGAGAGCTCATAAATCCCATGGACAAACCCGCGCTCAGCATATTTTTCAGCATACCGGAATCATCATTTACAAAATCCGTCCTGCGAAGCCGTAACATTTCAAAACGGGTCACCATATAGATCCAGCAGATGACGAATGCTAATATCTGTGCCAGAACCGTAGCAATTGCCGCACCTCTTACACCGGCTTTTACAACAACTACAAAAAACAAATCCCCTGCAATATTCAGACATACCGAAATAAGCAGGATCACCAGTGGTGTGACCGTATCGCCAAGCGCACGAAGTGCTGCCGCACATGCATCATATAAAAAGGTGGCAAGCAATCCCGCAATAATAATAAATATGTAGGAAGTCGCTATCGGCCGTAATGCCTTTGATACATTTAAAAACCGCAGGATCGGCTGTAAAAATACAAGGCACAATACAGTGATCACCACAGCGATCACGCATCCTAATTTCAAAGACATCGCAAATGATTTCTTCACTCCCTGCTCATCTTTCGCTCCAAATTTCTGCGCGGTAATAATCGCAAATCCGTTGGACAATCCCATCAGAAATCCAATCATCAGATTGCTGAGTGTCGTGGTAGCTCCCACTGCCGCAAGTGTATCCTCTCCAAGAAAAGAGCCAACGATTCTTGTATCCACAAGACTGTAGGTAAGCTGCAACAGATTCGCCAGAAAAATCGGCAATGCAAATGCCAGTATCAGTGTGGATGGTCTTCCTTTTGTTAAATCTTTCATGATCTTAATCCTCTTAATTTATTTATACTATCTTCCCTCACCCTTTTAAGCTGAATTATTATATTCTGTTTTTTGGTTTTTTTCAATGTTTTTGCCAAAGAAATGGTGTAGGAACATCTCGTTTTCGTCATTTTGTGTAAAAAAAGTTGTTTTTTCGCCCATATTTGGTAAAATAGTATTAAAAGATTGTTTATCAGAGGGGGAATATGGGATGAAGAGACGAAAACTTGCAAAGCTGATTACAATATTCACAATGTTTGGTCTGCTGACCGGGTGTGGAGCATCCGGTGGTACACCGGATGATTACGCCACAAACGAGGACTACACTTCCACCGAAGGAACAGCCACGTCAACCAACACGACAACGGGCAGCTCCGGCATTTCAAAGGATTCTATTAAAGTCGGGGTTTTATACATATCTGATCCATCCGAAGGAAGTGGCTACTCCTACACTCACGATCTTGGCATTCAGGGAATGCAGGAAAATCTTGGTTTAGACTCCGATCAGATTGTCCGCAAAATTGCCGATGACGGAGATGCTGCTGCCACGGAAAAAGCTATCAAAGACTGCATTTCCGAAGGATGCAACATCATATTTACAACCAGTTGGGGATATATGGAAACTACGGCTGCGTTAGCCGAGCAATATCCCGATGTCTATTTTTCACATGGAACCGGTTATCTTTCTAATGGCAAAAATTTCAATAATTATTTCGGTCGTATTTATCAGGCAAGGTATCTCAGCGGAATTGTTGCCGGCATGAATACAAAAAGCAATAAAATCGGCTACGTTGCCGCTCAGGATTCTTCCAATTCTGAGGTAACCGGAGGCATTGACGCATTTGCCATTGGTGTCGAATCCGTCAATTCCGACGCACAGATTTATGTTGTCGTTACAAACAGCTGGTACGATCCGGACAAAGAAAAAGCCGCATCCGAGAAACTTCTTGATATGGGATGTGATGTTATGGCGCAACACTGTGATACCCCTTATCCACAGACACTTGCACAGGAGCGCGGAGTCTACGGTATCGGTTATAACTCCGATATGAGCAAAGAAACACCGGATTCCTGTCTGACAAGCGTCATCTGGAACTGGAGTGCTTATTATACTTCCGCCGTCAAAAGCATTATCAATGGCACATGGGACGGAAGCAATTATTATGGTGGTATGGCCGAAGGACTCGTCGGTATAACCAATCTCGCATCGTTCGTTGCAGATGGTACACAGGAAAAAGTCGATGAGGCGACTGCCTCAATTCTCAGCGGACAAAATAATGTATTTGATGGTGTCTTAAAAACAAACACCGGAGAAACCATTGGTGCCGAGAATCAGACCTTAGACGATGCCACAATTACCGGAGGCATCAACTGGTACTATCACAATGTAAACATTGTCGAGTAAATTGCAAAGGAGGACGCTTATGAAACTGACAATACGAAAAAAAATTCTACTCTGCTCGCTGGTACCTCTGCTTTTACTCGGTGCAATCATTATTATACTTGCATCCACACTTGTGCGAAGCTCCATTATCGATCAAGTAAAAAATTCCCTGAAAGGAACTTCGATTGCCACGCTGGCAGCTTACGATCAAAATGCAGGTTCCTATCTCGAAGCAGAAAATGGAGATATCTGGAAAGGCAGCTACAATATCTCGCAATCCGAAAATCTTGTAGACACGATCAAAAGCGAATCTGGAATGGAAGTCACTTTCTTCTATGGTTCCAAACGTATTATGACCTCTGCACTTGACAAAGATGGCAACCGTATCCTTGGAAGTCCGGCCGGTCAGGTCGTAACCGACCAGGTTCTGAAAAAAGGCAAAGGCTATTTCAGTGATAACGTCTCCATTGACGGAACCATTTACTACGGATATTACACTCCGTTATACCAGAAAGGCGATAAATCAGTGCCAATCGGAATGGTTTTTGCAGGACTGGAAAAAGCCCCGACTTTGCACAGTGTACTAAACATTATCAACATGATTGTCGGCATTGTATTTGTCGTTATCATTGTCTGTGTGATTATTGTGCAAATCTGTGCAGCCTCTATTACTTCTGCTTTGAAAAAGAGTATTCAGAGTGTACAGGATGTTTCCTCCGGCAATCTGCATGTTGCTATTGATAAAAAAAATCTGAAACGCTCCGACGAGATTGGAGACCTCTCCAAAGCAATCAACAATCTGCAATCTGAGCTTTTAAAAATCATTGGTGGAATCAAAGAAAGTACTTCTCTTTTGGTGCAGTCCTCTGATGTGTTAGAGCAGACCTCCCACCAGACTTACTCCGGAATCAGCGAGGTACAGTCTACAGTTTCCACAATCACGGATGGTGCTACGCAACAGGCCAATGATACCAAAAATGCATCAGATAATATTCAATATATGGGAAATCTCATCACAGAAACCGGAAAAGAAGCTGATGAGCTGAACGAAAGTGCAGATACTATGAAAGCTGCCAGCGATGCAGCCTCTGCTACAATTGATGAGTTGAAAAAAATCAGTCTGGAAGTAAAAGATGCGATCTCCATTATTTCGGAACAGACCACACAGACAAATACATCCGCACAAAGTATTCATGAAGCAACACAGTTTATCTCGGAAATTGCATCACAGACCAATCTTCTGTCTCTGAATGCCAGTATCGAAGCTGCCCGCGCCGGTGAATCCGGCAAAGGTTTTGCCGTAGTTGCTTCACAGATTCAGACTCTTGCGGAACAGTCCAACGAAGCCAGTGGTAATATTGAAAAAATCGTATCGAACCTTACCCTCAATTCTGAGAAAGTTGTTCATACGATGATTCAGACACAGGAAATCATAGAAAAACAGAACCAGCATATTGAAGATACCGCCAACGCCGTCAATGGTGTCATTCAGGAACTTGAAGCATCCATTGACCGTATCCGGAGTATTGAACACAAAACCTCTGAATTGGAAAAAGCGCGCAACGAAATCATTGACATCATTGCTTCTTTATCTATTATCGCGCAACAGAATGCAGACGGAACCAGTCAGACCAATATCGCCATCACGGATATGGCCGACCGCTTCAAAAACATTGAAGATTCCACGGAAAATCTGCGCAACACAGCTGATATGCTCGCAGACAACATTAGTAACTTTAATATTTAATCATTTTGATGGTCCTTTTCCCGGCTTTTCCGGAAATGGACCATCATTTCTCTTGTAAGACTCAGTCCCTCGGGATCATCCGGTACATCCTTGTAATCCACCCATTCTGCCAGAGAAAGTTCCTCTTCCTCCAGCTGAATTTCAGCTTTTTCTGCCAGATCACAAAAATATCCCAAAAGCAGATTACTGTCAAAGCCCCACGGCTGGCTTTTATAATAACGGATATTTTTTACTTTAAGGCCCACTTCTTCCATGACCTCACGCGCAACCGTTTCTTCCGCAGTCTCCCCGATTTCCGTAAATCCTGCAATCAATGCATAACGTTTGTACTCCCGTCCTGCATACTTTGTCATAAGAATCTTGTCCCCGTCCGTGAGACCAATGATGACTGCCGGAGCAATCTTTGGAAATACCAGATTTCCACATTTCGGGCATCGCATCATGCGCTGCAACGTATCATGTGCCAGTTTTGTCCCACATCTGCCGCAGAACTGATTGTCACGGTACCACACATACAGATGCCATGCCGTAGCTGCCGCAAGAACATCCTTCATCGGCTGCATGGTCCGCACCGAAAACATCTTGTGAAATGCAAATCCCTCAATTTGTGTATCGGCTGCAATATCTGTAAGAAAATAATCTTCCTCTCCAATTGAAAACAGATATACACTCTCCGGAATCTCCTTTTTTTGTTCTCTCCGTGTATCTGTCCACTGCTCATAAGTTAAAAATTCAATTTTCTCATCATATTTCAGATAAATCATACGATCAAAAAAGCCCAACATGCGGCTATTATTTTTCGGCTTTTTCCGATGGTATGCATTATTTAGTTTTAATGGAGCAATATCCTGAATCATAATAATCTCCCTTGCAATTTTTTTAACTACACCTTACTATAATACTACAAAAATTGCATTACAACGAAAAGATTTATGCAAGGGGGAGAGTATCATGCAAAAGATAAAAAGTTTTCTTATTATTACGCTAAGCACCTTTATTATGGCAATCGGCGTATACTTCTTTAAGTTTCCAAATAATTTCTGTTTTGGTGGTGTCACCGGTGCAGCTGTCGTCTTCGCGAAAATCACCCCACTGTCTGCAAGTACCTTTTCTTTCATTGTAAATATGGTACTGCTTTTTGTAGGTTTTGGTTTTCTCGGAAAAGATTTCGCCATCAAAACCACCTACGCCACCGTGCTCCTATCCGGGCTTCTGGTCGTTTTTGAACGCCTGCATCCTTTGTCCAGGCCCCTTTCGAACGAACCGATGCTTGAGCTGATGTTTGCTATCGCACTTCCGGCGATTGCTTCTGCCCTGCTTTTTTACGAGGGTTCCTCCAGCGGTGGAACGGATGTCATTGCCATGATTGTAAAAAAATACGCCCATGTGGAAGACATTGGCATCGCACTTTTTATTACCGATTTGATAATGATTATCATTGCCTGCTTTGTATTTGATATCAAAACCGCATTGTATTCTTTTGTCGGTCTGACTTTAAAATCCTTTATGATCGACGCTGTTATCGAGAACATCATGCTGCGCAAATCCATCATGATCACGTGCGATGACAAGGATTCCATCTGTGACTTCATCATTACAAAACTCAACAAAAGTGCCACAATTGTCAATGCTACCGGTGCCTACACGCATGAGCAGCGTTACATTATTTTTACGACGCTTACACGCAAACAGGCGCTTGCGCTACGACAATATATTCACGAAAATCATCTGCATGCTTTTATTTCCATGTCCAGCACAAGCGAGGTTTTCGGAAAAGGATTTTCTTCTATCTGATGAAAAAAACTTATATTTTTTATTGATTTTGCAAAGGAATCATGTATAATATTATCCGAGAAGCTAGAAACTAATTCTCATTTATATAGAAAGCAGAGAACACATCATATGCGCCTCATGTTTTCTACCAACAAAGAAAGAAAAGGAGTCAGAATAAGATGGCAACAATTGATTTAAGCAAGTATGGAATTACTGGAACAACAGAAATCGTTTACAATCCTTCTTACGATGTATTATTCGAAGAAGAGACAAAGGCTGGCCTTGAAGGATATGAGGTTGGACAGGAAACAGAGCTTGGCGCTGTTAACGTAATGACAGGTATTTATACTGGTCGTTCTCCGAAAGACAAATACATCGTCATGGACAAGAACTCTAAGGACACTGTATGGTGGACATCTGATGAGTACAAGAACGACAACCACCCAATGACAGAAGATACATGGGCAGTTGTTAAGGATATCGCTAAGAAAGAGCTTTGCAACAAGAGACTTTTCGTTGTAGATGCTTTCTGTGGTGCTAACAAAGATACACGTATGGCTATCCGTTTTATCGTAGAGGTAGCTTGGCAGGCACATTTCGTAACAAACATGTTCATCAAGCCTACAGCTGAGGAACTTGAGAACTTCGAGCCTGATTTCGTAGTATACAACGCTTCTAAGGCTAAAGTTGAGAACTACAAAGAGTTAGGATTAAACTCTGAGACATGTGTAGCTTTCAATATCACAAGCAAAGAGCAGGTTATCATCAATACATGGTACGGCGGAGAGATGAAGAAAGGTATGTTCTCTATGATGAACTACTTCCTTCCACTTAAGGGTATGGCTTCTATGCACTGCTCAGCAAACACTGACTTAAACGGTGAGAACACAGCTGTATTCTTCGGACTTTCCGGAACAGGTAAGACTACATTATCTACAGATCCTAAGCGTCTCTTAATCGGTGATGATGAGCACGGCTGGGATGACAACGGTGTATTCAACTTCGAAGGTGGTTGCTACGCTAAGGTTATCGACCTTGACAAGGATTCTGAGCCAGATATCTACAACGCAATCAGAAGAGATGCTCTTCTTGAGAACGTAACTGTAGATGCTAACGGAAAGATTGACTTCGCTGACAAGAGCGTTACAGAGAACACTCGTGTTTCTTACCCAATCGATCACATTAAGAATATTGTACGTCCAATCTCTTCTGCACCAGCTGCTAAGAACGTAATCTTCTTATCTGCAGATGCATTTGGAGTACTTCCTCCAGTATCTATCCTTACACCAGAGCAGACACAGTACTACTTCCTTTCTGGATTTACTGCAAAGCTTGCTGGTACAGAGCGTGGAATTACTGAGCCAACACCTACATTCTCAGCTTGCTTCGGACAGGCATTCCTTGAGTTACATCCTACAAAATACGCTGAGGAGCTTGTTAAGAAGATGCAGAAGAGCGGAGCTAAGGCTTACCTCGTTAATACAGGATGGAACGGAACCGGAAAGCGTATCTCTATTAAGGATACTCGTGGAATCATCGATGCAATCCTTAGCGGAGCAATCAATGAAGTTCCTACAAAGAAGATCCCAATGTTCAACTTAGAAGTTCCTACAGAGCTTCCGGGTGTTGATACAGGAATCCTTGATCCTCGTGATACTTACGCTGATGCTTCTGAGTGGGAGACAAAGGCTAAGGATCTTGCAGACAGATTCGTTAAGAACTTTGCTAAGTACGAGGGAAATGCTGCTGGTAAGGCACTTGTTGCTGCTGGTCCTCAGGCATAATTCGTATTACAGAATTTCATACATTGTGTATCGAAAAGGACTGCCGTTATGGCAGTCCTTTTTTGATACTGTGGGGAGTTGATTGATTTGGTGGATGCTGCGCTGCTATAGGAGACTGCTTTCCTTTGGACATGATTTTAGACAGAATTGCAGAAGTTGTGTAATCCTTCCCCTGCCTCTATTTTCATGTCCGGCTCGTGTTTCGACACCGACACGTGTATGTCCCGTCTCTCACAGATGCGCTCAGCATTTTTAGCAAGCCTAAGTGGTGGGGTTCAGAAATTTTATTGTGCCCGCTCTCCATTGTGTCGCCCCTCATAATATTACATATGCTCATAATAGAACGAGGGGCGCAAATGCGACCCGCGGGCACGGTATTCTTTACCACCCCCACTAAGGCTTGCACAAAATACTTCGGACGTCATCTGTGAGAGACGGACATACGCGTGCCGGTGTCGAAACTTGAACGGACAGGAATTATCAAAGGAGGCAGGGGGAGGGTTACTACAAATTCGTAATTCTGGATAACTAGTGTCCAAAGGAAAGCAGTCCCCTATAGCAGCGCAGCATCCACAAATATGCATTCAAGAACTACAGCATCAAAAAAGGTGCATGCCCCAACATACACCTTTTCAGATTCACATGATTCAATTACTGTAAAAACAGAATATCCTTCTCCTGCACCCCAAGTGCCTCAGGAATCTTCTGCTCTTTCGCATTCCACTCCTTCTTTGCAATCTTCCACTGTATCCATGCACCGCTTTCATCCGCCCGGAAAGATATATTCCACTCAAACGGATCTTCGATGATTTCATACTCTTTCACCTCTATTGTGTTCTGCATATCTTTCTCTTTGGCATCTTCAAAATAGTGTGCACGAATACCGATTGCCACCGTATGTTCCGGTATCTTGCTGCAATGAAAAGTCACATTCCAGTCTTTTGCAAAAAGTGTATGTGCATCCACGATTTCCACATCCGATATATTTTTGCATCCGGACAGTATTGCAGCGGTCCGTGTCTTTGGGTTCTGAAAGAACTCGTGTACTTCCTCGATCACTTCCATTTTTCCCTGGTTGATACAGCTTACCATATCGCATAGGCGATAGACTTCATCACGATTATGCGATACAAACAATGCAGGCTTACCAACCTCCTGCAGGATTTTCTTCATTTCCTGTTCCAGCTCCCATTTCAGATAGCTGTCCAATGCGGAAAACGGCTCATCCAAAAGAATGACTTCCGGTTGTGCCGCAAGCATACGTGCCATCGCCACACGCTGTTTCTGGCCTCCGGACAATTCCGAAGGATAATGTTTTTCCAGTTCTGTCAGTCGGAATTTTTCAATATAGGAAGTAACTTTCGCCTTGTCCGGCTTACGTCCCATGCCTGCCATAATGTTCTGTTCCACCGTCATATTCGGGAAAAGCGCATAGTCCTGAAACATATAGCCGACTTTTCGTTTCTGTGGCGGAAGATTAATCTTCTTTTTGGAATCATACAACACGCGGTCATTCAAAACGATTCGTCCCTCATCCGGTGTCTCAATTCCGGCGATGCACTTTAAAGTCATGCTTTTTCCGCATCCGGAAGCACCAAGGATGGCAAACACGCCTTTTTCCATTGTAAATTCCACATCCAGCTGAAACTTACCAAGCTTCTTTTTGATCTGTACATAAAGAGACATTTACTACCACCTCCTCCTGGAATTTGTGCTTTTTCCGGCGATGAGGTTCATCAGGAATACCACCAGAAATGCGATCAGCAGTATAACAACCACCCAGAACCCGGCAGTCGCATAATCTCCATCCTGAATGACCATAGCAATCTTCTGCGAAATAGTGCTTGTTTTTCCCGGAATGTTTCCTGCAAGCATTGAAGTTGCTCCGTATTCTCCCAGCGCGCGGGCAAATGTCAGGATTGTTCCCGATAATATTCCCGGTCCCGCTGCGGGTATGACAACTTTCCAGAAAATACATATCTCTGACATTCCAAGTGTCCGGGCTGCATAAATCAGATTCGGGTCCACCTGCTCGAAAGCCGCGCGGGCATTTCGGTACATCAGCGGAAACGCTATGATCGTTGCAGCAAAGATACATCCCAACCAGGTCTGCACAACTTTAATTCCCATGTTCTGATAGAGATAGGAACCAAATGGTCTGCGCAGACTAAAGATCAATAACAGAAAAAAGCCCGCGACTGTCGGTGGAAGTACCATCGGCAGTGTCAGAATACCATCTGCGATTGCTTTTGTCTTCGGCCCTGCTTTCACTACTTTTCGAGCAGCCAAAATGCCCAGGAAAAAGGAAAAAGCCGTTGCCACAACACCTGTTTTTAATGAAATGATAAGAGGACTCCAGTCGAGTCCTCTCATATAAGTAATCATTTGTTCCATACACACTCCTGTATTTTTAGTTTTCTACATTGGTATCAAAATAGTATTTCCGGAAAATAGCCTTTGCATCATCCGATACGAGGAACTTGATAAAATCAACGGCTGCTGCCTTCTCTGCATCGTCTGCCTCTTTATTTACGACCTCTGCAATCGGATAAATGACATCTCCCGTAAGGTCATACGGTACAACTTCGAGAATATCAAGCTTATCTTCCAATCCGTAAGTATCGGAATAATAAACAGTGCCAACTTCGTTGGATTCTTCTGCGACTGCAGATGTTACAGCTCCAACGTTTGCACACTCATTGATTTCCACACCGCCAAGCGCCTTGGATACTTCATCGGTTGTAATGGTTGAAACGTCATCCGCACCCTCAAGCATTCCTGCATTGACAAGAGCCTGTCTCGTATATTTTCCAACCGGAACAGAGCCGTCGGCAAGTGCAAAACCGGATGCTTTTCCGATGTCTGCAAGACCTGTAACTTTCGTGTTGCTTCCCTTGTATGTAACGACGCACACCTGATTGTTTACAACATTGTATCTTGTACCTTCTACCACAAGTCCATCGTCATCTGCCAGCTGATCCATCTGCTTCTGTGCTGCGGAGAAGAAAATATCACAGGCTGCGCCTTCCTCGATCTGTGTCAACAGTGTGCCGGAACTATCGTAACTTCCTACAATCTTCACTTTCGGATTTTTTTTATTGTACTCTGCGATCAGCTCGTCCATAACGCTGTTTAAGCTTTTTGCTGCAAAAAGCGTTACCGTTGTCTCCTCTGCTTTTGCATTCCCTGTGTTGCTGTTTCCACATCCTGCCAGCAATATAACTCCCATTGCAATACATAAAACAGATGCGAACAGTTTCTTTTTCATAAAACAGCTCCTCCATTTATGCTATCACTTATTTGCGCGAAATTGAATCATTTGTGCCGCAATACTGACTGCAATCTCTGCCGGCGTCTCCGATCCAATATCCAATCCAATCGGTGTAATCACACGACTTAACTGTTTTTGCGAAAAACCTTCTGCCACTAGTTTATCATAGACAATTTTCGCCTTTCTGCGGCTTCCAACCACACCAATATAACCGGCATCCGTATGCAGTGCAAAACGCTCCGCATCCGTATCACACAAATGCCCCCTTGTGACAATCACAATATAATCTTCCGGGTGCACCGTGATAGATTTCTCAATTGCCTGAAAATCGATCTGCAACACTTCTTTTGCCTGTGGAAACAGTTCCGGCTTCGTAAATTCTTCCCTGTCATCTGCGACAATACAAGTAAAGTCAAGATGTGACAATAGCGGAACAAGTTCCTGTGCCAGATGTCCTCCACCGAAAATGTAAACCTTCCCATCATAAAAGAAATGTTCCGCGTAATAATTCTGACCGTTTTCCTCCATAATCAGATGATGCTTTTTACTCTCAATATGATCTACGATTTTTGCCTGTCCCTCTGCCAGTGGAAGCATCAGCCAGCAATCTTTGCGCGCCTTTGCAACTTCACATGCCTGCGCCACAAACTGCGCGCTTGCTTCGTCTGTTCCGATATAATAAAACAGTACTTTCGCATTACCGCCACAGATCATACCAAGATCCGCCACTTTATTCGGCGTAAGAATATATTCCTGCAAATGATTGTGCTTCTCCTGAACGAGACTCTGACCTTTTAAAATCGCCTGATACTCCATATTTCCGCCACCGATCGTTCCGTAGATTCTGCCCTCATCTCCAACGATCATATAAGCACCTGCCTTGCGCGGGATTGAACCACTGCCATCCACGACAGTGACAAGCATACTGGCCTTATTTTCTTCGGAACGCTCTTTTAATATGCGAAATAATTCCTGCATTTATGTCTCCTTTAACACAATACTTTGCCCTGCTTTTAAGATACCACCTTCGAGGACGATTGCAAATACGCCTTCGTGTGGCATAATGCATTCTCCCATCTGTTTGTATATCTCACAGTGACTGTGACATTCTTTTCCAATCTGTGTAATTTCCAACAACACATCTCCACTGCGCAACTGCGTGCCGATGGGAAGATTTCGCAGATCAAAGCCTTCCACGATCAGATTCTCGCCAAATGCTCCGAATGCAACATCTGCCCCCTTTGCCCGGAATTCATTGATTTTTTCCAGTGACAAAAGGCTCACCTGACGATGCCAGTGTCCTGCATGTGCGTCCCCTTCGATTCCCCAGTCCGGTATGAATTTTGCGGATTCCACCTCGTGTTTTGCGGTTCCGCGCTCTTTGCTGATACAGATTCCTCTGATATATCCCATTATGTCTTAACCTCCGATCTGTGCCATTACCTGCGTTTCCGTCATTTTTTCTTTTTCCGAAAAGCAGTGTTCCAATGGCTTACGCGCAATCGCCTGCTGCATCTGCGCTTTTATTTCCTTCATGGATGATCCGTCTCTTAACAATTTCCGCAGATCCATCCCCTGCTCATAACACAGACAAAGCTTGAGATATCCTTCGGAAGAAAGCCGGATACGATTGCATGTGTCACAGAATTTGTGATGTATCGCACTGATAAACCCAATCTCATCCGGATAGTTTTCAAAACGATAATACTTTGCCGGTCCGTTTCCTTTTCGCTCTGTCACAGGAATCCCTGTTCCATACAGTTCCTGCATCTGCGCAAATAAAATTTCGTTGGATGTACCCATATAGTCTTTTCCATATCCAATCGGCATCATCTCTATGAAACGCACAACCAGATGCTGGTCCTTTGCATAGGAAAGTATTGTCTTCCAATCCAGATCTCTGCGATTTACAGTATTGAGCTTTACCGGAATCTCTGCCTGTTGTACAGCTTTGATTCCCTCCAGGACAGATGACAACGGAAATGTATGCCCGGTCAGGTTTGCAAAAGCATCCGCATCAAGCGTATCTAAGCTGACATTGATTCCATCTAGTCCTGCCTTTTTTAATTCTTGAGCATAAGAAGAAAGAAGTGTTCCATTGGTTGTTATTGTGACAGTTTTTACACCCGGAATGGCTTTTAACATTTCCACAAGAACCGGTACATTTTTGCGGACAAGGGGTTCCCCACCTGTCAGCTTAAAATTCACGATTCCAAGTTCCACTGCGCATTTTGCAATAACCACAATCTCTTCATAGTTCAGTAACTGTGACATTTCTATTTTTTTGATATCATGCGGCATACAGTAACGACACCGCAAATTACAACGGTCCGTCAGGGATATGCGCATATAATCAATGGTTCTTCCCGCCTGATCCTTCATGAAACAACTCCATTTAATTTATTACCAGCTTTTTCCAAAGCCGCAGTTCGGAAATGTGCACACCGGACACGACAGACAAAGTCCGCCTTCGCCAAGCGATGCCAGTTCCTCCGCCGTGATTTTATCATTTGCCATGATTCTTGGCAATACCAGATCAAAAATCGTCCGTTTTGCATACATGACACATCCCGGCAATCCAAGGATTGGAATATCGTTCTTATAATAAGACAGCAAAAACATGGCCCCCGGCAGCACGGGTGCACCGTAGGATACAATTTCTGCACCTGTATTTTTAATTGCAAGCGGTGTCTTATCATCCGGGTCCACACTCATGCCCCCGGTACAGATTACAAGATCCGCCCCTTTTTCAATTGCTGTAAGACATCCTTTGGTAATCTTCTCATGATTATCATCAAAGATTTCATGATAGATCACTTCGGTATCATACTCGGCAAGCTTTTCTTTGATCACCGGCGTAAATGTATCTTCAATTCGCTTATGATACACTTCATTTCCGGTCGTGATGATTCCTACTTTTTTCTTGTGAAATTCCTTCAGTTCGAGAATCGGACCATCCGCACATATTGCAGCCGCCTTGTGCATTTTTTCTTTCTCAATAACAAGTGGAATAATACGTGTTCCTGCAAGTTTGTTACCCTTTTTTACCGGGGTATTTCCATGACGGCTTGCAATCATCATCTGGCCGAACGCATTTACTTTCTTTAATTTATCACTATCTACTTTCAACAATCCATCGCAGTCGGCAATCACTTCGATTTTGCCTTCTTTCACATCGGATGGATGCATATGTTTATTTTTGCACATCGCATAGAGGATTTCTGCTGCTTCGTTTTCATGAAGCATCGTGTCATCTTTCTCCCAGATATAGATAGAGTCTTTTCCTACACTTAAAAGTACCGGAATGTCTTCTTCTGTGATGACATGGCCTTTGCGGAATACGGCATCTTTTGTGACGCCTTTGATGATCTGGGTAATGTCGTGGCAGAGTACCTGGCCGACGGCATCTTCCGTCCTCATAAGTTTCATACGGCATTTCTCCTTTCGATGATTCGAAATTATTTTTCGGTGATTTTAATGTATCTCGCTGATCTCATGTGGACGCGGTTTTAGACGAAATCGTAAAATTTAGCAAAATCGTTTCTGACTCCTATTTCATGTTCGGCTCGCGTTCCGACGATTCCGGCTGTGTGTCCGTCCGGCAAAGATGCGTTCGGCATTTCTAGTTCGTCTAAGAGGGGGCATTCACAAATTTGATTGTGCTCGCTCTCCATTATGTCGCCCTTCGTAACACTACATTTCCTGATAGTAGAACGAGGGCGCAAATGCGACCCGCGAGCACGGTATTGTTCATACCCCCTCTAAGACGAACACAAAATACCTCAGACGTCATCTTTGCCGGACGGACACACAGCCGGAATCGTCGGAACTTGAACGAACAGGAATCATCGCAGGAGTCAGAAACGATTTTCCCTAAATTTACGATTTTGGCTAACTAGCGTCCACATGAGACCAGCGAGATATACAACAATCACCAAAAAATATTTCTCCTCTATAAAAGTGCACTGCAAACAACTTCGAGTACACTGCCTGCAATACACCGCGCCTTATCCGATATCGTAAAGCAGTTGCACAACTCTTCCTGCCGCGGATCAATATCCGCGATTTTAAAGCCCTGCGTCACCGGATAACCGTCACGGATCAGTCCACGTATAATTCCCGTGATGGTCGCATATACAGGAACTTGTTCGGAAGCTGTCTGAATATAGGCAATTTCTTCGCCCTGCGTAACAATATCGCCAATCTTGTGCACATTTTTTAGGATTCCCTGTGCATCTGCATGTATGACACGTTCCTTCGCGTAACCTCCGATATTTCCCGGAATTCCTGTGTTTGGTACTGCCTGTCCGCTTCTTATGATGCGTCCGAGATTGTGGCCACGCTTGGTTTCTATGACAATGTCCACATCTTCACCGGCTGTAAATCCCGGTCCAAGTGCAACGGTAAGTTCCGCCATCTTACGATTCGTGCCGAGGTTTTTCTTTGCGATGATGGCATCTACGACGATCTGCGGTTTCAACTGACGGATGCTTTTTCCCTGTGGATCTACCAGGACGGGCACCTCACCGGCATCCCACGCCTGCTGCATCTGTTCGCTGTTTTCCACCAGAACTCCCGTCATACCTTCCACGGTGACTCTGCCCTCATATACGACTTCGGACAACGCCACCTGCCGACGGATTGCTGCGGGATGTTCAGCCTCTAACGCAAGCACACGAAAGCCTGCCGCCCAAAGCCTGTGAATCGTTCCTGTTGCCAGATCCCCGGCACCTCTTACAATAATTAATGCATCTTTTTTCATTTTAATATAACTCCATTACTGTCATTGTCTCCCACTCCATCCCGGCCTGTTGCAGTTTGCCCGCAATATGCTCCTGTTCCTGTGGTTCGGTTTTCCATGCCAGTCCGCATCCGGCCTTGATTTCTCCGGGTACCGGAATCATTCTTCCACAGATTCCATTCTCCTGACAAAACTTTTCCACACGAAGTGCCTGTGTTGTCGTGGAAAAGGTTATGATTAATTGTCTGTGTTTCTGACGCATATGCTTACTCCTCTGCCAATGTCCGGATTGCCTGAATTGCGGTATCAATTTCCTGTTCGGTATTATAATGTGAAAAGCCAAAACGCACCGCTCCCTGTGCGGTCGTGCCAAGCGCCTCATGGATTCTTGGCGCACAATGTGCACCGGAACGCACCGCAATCTGCTCATTCTCCCAAAGCCAGTCACTGACCTCTGCCGAATCATAATCTCTGATATTTAAAGATACGGTTGCCACACGATCCGCTGTTGTAAAATCTCCGTACAGCCGGATGCCTTCAATGTTTGAAACACCTTCGACAAACCGCCTGGAAAGTTCCATCTCACGCTTGTAAATGTTCTCAATGCCCATGCGTTCCAGATAAGTCAGTGCCGCATGTAATCCGGCAATCCCATGTCCATTTAACGTTCCGGCTTCTAATGCCTCCGGCATTACCGACGGATGTGCATGTTCGTAGCTAAGTATCCCACTGCCTCCTACTTTCAGAGGGCGCAGCGCAATTCCTTCCCGCACATAAATTCCGCCGGTTCCCTGTGGTCCGAGCAGTCCCTTATGTCCGGTAAAACATAAGATATCAATGCCATCCCGCTGCACATCAATTGGTAAAATGCCCGCCGTCTGTGCTGCATCTACAATCAGAAACAGGCCATGTGCATGCACAAAATCCGCGACTTGCGAAAGATCCGTCACATTGCCCGTCACATTGGATGCATGCGTGACAATGACCGCTTTGGTGTTCTCACACAATGCCTGTTCCATCTGGTCATACAAAAGCTGCCCGCTGGCATCGACCGGAAGAAAACTCACAGTTACCCCGCTTTTTTCCATCTGATACAGAGGGCGAAGCACGGAATTATGCTCACAGTCCGTCGTAATGACATGATCTCCCGGCTCTAACAGACCAAAAATCGCCGTATTTAATGCCTCGGTTGCATTACTCATAAAACTGATGCGGGATGCATCCGGAATATGAAAAAGTGCTGCCAGTTTTTCCCTGGTATCATAAATCATGCGGGATGCATCCATCGTAGGAGCATGGGCGCCTCTTCCCGCATTTCCAAATGTGCGCAGCGCCTGCACGACCGCCTGCTCGACTTCCGGCGGTTTTGGAAGTGAGGTTGCCGCATTGTCAAAATAAATCAAGGTTTTACCACCACTTTCGCCTGTGTCATTTTCTCCGCGATTACATACATATTGGTCACTTCACCTACCTGAAGCTTATCCGTCAGTCCATAATGATTCAGACAGGTTCCACAGGTCAGAATCTCCACGCCCTGTGCCTCCAGCGACTTCAGATCTTCGAGTGTCGGTGCCCCTTCACAAGTCAAGAAAGCGCCTCCGTTATAGAAAAGAATCGTAGAAGGAAGTTTCTCCTGCTGGGTCAGCGCGTAGACAAATCCTTTCATCAGAATACTACCAAGTTCATCATCACCCTCGCCCATTTTGCTGGAAGAAATGACAACAACAACCTTATCGCCTCTGGCATCTGTCACACAAACTTCCTCTGCCGGCTCCTTTTCTCCCGCATCCGAAGCGTTCACTTCTGTTACGGATAAAACAACCCGGTACTTTTGTTCCTCAAGTTTTTCAGATGTTACACCATATCCTTTCTGATTTGCCATCTTGGTAAGATTCTGTACGGCAATCTCATTATCAACCAGTACTTCCACATCCCCCGGCTGCTGCAACTGTTTGATTGCGTTCTTTGTTTTCACTACCGGAATCGGACATGCATCGCCCATTGCATTTACTTTTACCATTTTCTTTCCTCTACCTTTACCTTTATTTGTATTCATTTATTTGTATTCATTTATTTGTTTTCATCTATTAATCTACATAACCACAGTTATTTCTTTTTCCGTCTTTGACAGAACTTCTCCCACAATTTCTGCCGGCATTCCTTCCGCCTGCAATTCCGTGAGCATTTCCTTTGCCGACGCCGGTGCAACTGCCAAAAGCAGGCCTCCGGACGTCTGCGGATCAAACAAAACCTCCTCCATGGCAAACGGCACATTTTCAAATGTCACATATGCCTGGGTATGATTTCGGTTTCGCTGTCCCGCTGCTGTAAGCAAAAACTCATCGGCATAATCAAGCGCCTGTGGAATTACCGGGATTGCATTTGCATCGATCCGGCAGGAAAGTTTTCCATCCATCATTTCATGGAGATGTCCGAGAAAACTAAATCCTGTCACATCTGTACAGGCATGTACTTTGTATTTCCGGCTGATTGCAGAAGCATATTTGTTCAATGTTGTCATGGACGCAATTGCCTGATCCATTGCCTCTTTGGAAGCTTCCTGCACACGGTTCGCCGTACAGACAATTCCGACGCCAAGTTTCTTTGTCAGGATCAACTGATCCCCCGGCTGTGCCGTATTGTTCTGGTACATATGCTGCGGATGAACGACACCTGTCACCGAAAGGCCGTATTTCACATCACTGTCCGCGATAGAGTGCCCGCCTGCGAGTGTTCCGCCCGCCTCAATGACTTTTTCCGCGCCGCCCTGCATAATTGCACCAAGGATATTCAGATCCATCTGTTCCGGAAAGCACACGATATTCAGCGCCGTCTTTACCTCTCCGCCCATCGCATAGACATCGCTCAAAGCATTGGCAGCGGCAATCTGTCCAAACGTATAGGGATCCTCTACCATCGGCGGGAAAAAATCCAGTGTCTGCACAATCGCTATATCGTCCGATATGCGGTACACTGCCGCATCATCCCGGCTGTCATATCCTACGAGTAAATTTTCATCCATTGGTCCCTTCGGAAGTTTTTCAAGTACCCGGCTGAGCACACCAGCACCTAACTTTGCCGTACAGCCTCCGCCTTTACAAAATACGATTTTTTCACTCATCTGGCGCACTCCCCCTCTCGTCCCAGAAGAATATTCAGTCCATGCGTGAGTGTGTCCAAAATATAGCCAAGACTTTCCTCAACCGCTTTTGGACTTCCCGGCAGATTTATGATCAGTGTCTTTCCCCGTATCACACTGACACCACGACTGAGCATCGCCCGTCTGGTAATCGTCAAGCTGTATGCACGGATTGCCTCTGCGATACCCGGCGCATTTCTCTCTGCAACCTGCATCGTCGCTTCCGGCGTTACATCGCGTGTGGAAAATCCGGTGCCTCCCGTGGTAAGAACCAGATCACAATGCAGCTCATCCGAAAGTCGGACCAGCTCCTGTTCAATCTCCTTCTGTTCATCCGGCAAAATCCGGTAAGACAATACCTGATACAAATCATCCGGCAGCATTTCTTTTATTTTTGTACCGCTTAAATCTTCGCGATTGCCTGCGGCTCCCTTGTCACTGAGTGTCACAATTCCAACTGTAAACATCTTATTTCTCCTGTCTGATATAATGTCCGCTTTTTCCACCGGATTTCTCTACCAGGTGAATATCACTGATTTCCATTCCCCGGTCCATCGCCTTACACATGTCGTAAATGGTAAGAAGCGCAACACTTACCCCCGTGAGTGCCTCCATTTCCACGCCGGTCTTTCCCACGCAGGATGTCTTGCAAAAAGCGATCACTGCGGATTCTTCTTTTGACATTTCATATGTGATCTCGCAATTGGTCAACGGAATAATATGACAGAGCGGAATCAGTTCGGCATTCTTTTTTGCCGCCATAATTCCGGCAATCCGCGCCACACCAAGGACATCTCCCTTTTTGGCTGTATGGTTCGTGATTGCTTCATACACTTCCTGACTGACTTTTATTTTTCCGGTAGCAACAGCCACGCGATACGTATCATCCTTCGCGTGTACATCCACCATCACGGCATTTCCCTGTTCATCAAAATGTGTAAAATCACCCATTGTTTTCCTCGTTATCTGTGTATTTTAATTTTGTAACTGCTATATGCTGCACGCCTGCCTGCTGCAAAGCGACTGCAATTTTTTGTGCACTGTGCATTCGCTCCTGCGTATCACATTTATTCAGCACCACATAATATTCCCATTTTCCCACAGATTTTCTCGCCCCCCGTTCTGATAAAAGAATCTTCACAAGATCCGCTTCCTCGATGCGATGTAGTAACGGTTTCTGCAAAAAAGCGGCGACCTGCCTGCTGCGAAAACATCCGGCTTCTATCGTCTCTCCGAGGACATCCAGCCCCGCGACAGCGATTACAATGTCGCATTCCTTTGGAATGACCGGTTCGTGCTCTGCCGGTACTTTACAGGGACGCATTTTTGCACCGTCTGCTTCGACCAGTATCTGTTTCGCACGCTTTTGATACGCATGCAATTCTGTTTCCGGCAACGCTTTCAGTTTTCCTGCCTGATCCGGCACGCCAACTACCGCATAGCGTTGTGCATCCCACCGCCTGCATGCCGCTGCCATCGTTGTCACATAACTTCCATCTTCCGGCATCCGTATATGCGTGGTCGTCGTAATCAGCGTTGGAATGTTCTGTTTTGCATAAGTGTCTCCGAGGAAATACATAAGCGTTGTCTTTCCGCCACCACCGACAAGAGCAATCGTATGCTTTTTCCCGTCCGAAACAAACGGGAATGCCACTTCCGGCAAAACTGCTTCTAATATCTGATTATGCAAAGTAAAAATCTGTGGTTCCATATTCCTCTCCGATAAGAAAAGCCCATCTGCGATCTCCTTCGCGACAGGCTTTTGTTCTTTATCCTAACAGGTTTCGTACCATCTCGGCATCAAATGTAACAGAGGTTACATGATCTGCTTCAATCTGATACAACGCGTTGGCTGCAATATGCTCTGCCGCCTGCTCCAAATCACGGATACCCGATGTATTTTTATATTTTTCAATGACGGCATCCAGTGCCTCCGGAGTAATGATGCATTCTTCCTCGCGAAGACTCATGCGCTTTAATACTTTCGGCAATGCAAACTTGGAGAAGATCACTTTCTTTTCCTCAGAAGTATAATCCGGAATATCGATTACTGCAAAACGTGACATCAACGGTGCACTGATGTTCTCCTTGTCGTTGGCCGTAGCGATTGGATATACCCCCACGGTAGGAATCATACATTCCATATAGTTATCTGTAAATCCAAGATTGTCCAAAAGTGTCAGCAATACATCTGCCGGATTTCCATTTCCTTTTCCGGATGCCGCCTTGTCCAGCTCGTTGATAATAAAGACAAGACTGGATTCGCCCGCCATCGAAAACGCATCCATAATAATACCCGGTTTTGCATTGGCATATACACGGGAGCTTCCGGTCAGCTGCTCCGGATCATTGATGGAACTCATATCGAGCGTTGTCCACGGCAACTTTAAAATACGTGCAACCGCATAAGCGATCTGTGATTTACCGGTTCCGGCCGGTCCGACAAGAAGCAGTCCATAGGCCGGTAATGTATGGGTACGATTGATCTGAATGATCGTCTCGATAATTCTCTGTTTTACACGCTCCATTCCATAAAGTTCCTCATCGAGAATGCGGCGTGCCTCCTGCGGATCGATTGCTTCAAAATAGTTGCTCTTCCACTGGATGTTCATCATGATCGAGAGCGCTCTCTGTGCATGTCTGCGCTCCTCCGGTGACACCTCGTTTGAACGTGCCACTGCCAGGTTTCTTCTCGCCCAGAGACGAATATTATCCGGAAGTGTTCTTCCCGCACAGGTCATGAAGTCCGTGATACTCTGTAAGCTGGTAAGCTTCATATCATCGCCTTCCTCTTCCTGCTCATCCTCATCGATTTCCTCTGTCGGCGCACTGCTTGCAAGAAGACGCTCGATCATAAACTGCAGGAAACCGTCCTCTGCCGACAATTTGGTTCCGCCACCAAACGCGATCTCACGAATCTTATATACGGCATATCCATCCTCTCTGTTTTCACCGGATAAGCGTACATTGATATGGTTTTCTCCCAGCCAGCGCAGCAGACTGGTAAAACGTGCATCGATACGGATAATATCCGCACTGATGGTTCCTTCTTCCTCATCAAACGCGAATGAAGTGCGTTTGATTGGATTGGTAAATACACCACTCGAATGGTGCTTCCACTGTTTCTTTGTATTGTCCAAAACCATGATCGGATGCTCCGCACTCGGCACGGATTCATTGGAATGGAATGTCTCGTAGGTGCATACGGCATCTTTTTTTTCGTCAGGTGTATTGCTGAAATCAAATACTGGCATTTTATTTTTACTCCTTTGTGGATTGAAATCTGTTTATCGAATTTATTATACCAAAACTCAGACCTTAGGACTAGTGTCTTACGGTATAATTTCTCATACATCCGCTTTTTTCTTCCGATACTGCAATGGCGAAATCTCATATGCCTGCCGGAAACTGCGGATAAAATGACTGACATTGGGAAAGCCGGATAAAAGCGCAATCTCTGTCACTGAATTTTCTGTAGTCTCCAGCAGATTTTTTGCGCAGCTCAATCGCAAATGCATGACATAACTGGAAAAAGCCAGCGAAAAATGTTGCTTGAAATAGCGCGAAATATACTTAGGCGACAAATGAAATTCCTCCGCTAAATCCTCAAGTGTCAGTTTCTCCGTGTAATGGTTCTGAATATAATCTAACATCTCACGCTGCATGTTAGTGTTACTACCCTGCTCCGGCAACAGAAATCCATCTTCTTTTGCAATACGCTGCACCATCTCAAGGAGCAGTATGCGCGTCTGTATCTGTCTTTGCATTTCCTCTGTCTGGCTGCGCTTTTTCCTTTTATCATTGACCGCAATGATTTCATCCAGCAACCTTCTTATCTCCTGCTCACATTTACAGTCACTTCCTTTTGCCGGAAAAAGCAGCTGTCCCTGACGCAGTGGCAGAAACAGATTACGCTCCAAGTCATCCATTGACTGAAAAGAAAGAAACAACAGTGGAAACAGCAATGTGTAATACCGCACTCCGGTATCCTGGCTTCCCATCAGATGCAGTTCTCTGGGATTTACAAAAAACATATCATTCTTCTTGCCCTCATAATCCCTACCTTCAATGCGCACATGAAGCGTGCCTTCTTTTATGTAAATAATCTCCATCTCTTCGTGCCAGTGTACCGGGATCTGAAAAGCGTGTGGAATATCCCGCAAATAATATTGATCATAAGGATATTGTTTTGTTCCGTGCGTCACATCTTCTTTTAATTCTGGAATCATAGTTTCCTCCTTACCGAACTATCCCTCTCATTTATGATTATACCCAATATATAGAAATAGTGCAATTTTCAGATGATATAGCGCAAGATTTTCTTGTATAAAGGATGTATTGTGTAAGAACAAGAGAAACTATTCAAAACTAATTACAAGAAGGAAGAATACACTTATGGACAATCCACGTAAAAACCTCACACAACTTTTTGTCCCGATTGCATTAGAAACCCTGTGCTACATGCTCGCCGGTATCATCGACACGCTCATGCTGTCCTCGGTCGGTGACAGTGCCGTCGGTGCGGTAGGTACCGCGAATACTTATATTGGCATTTTCATTATCATGTTCAACATTGTATGCTCGGGCATGATTGCCGTCATGACACAGTACATCGGTGCCAACCAGCCCGGTATCGCTTACCAGGCAAGACAGCTCGGTCTGCTTTTTAATGCAATCATCGGAATTGTCTTATCCGGATTACTGCTTTTCTATTCCGGTTCTGTGCTTACGCTTGTGGGTGTCGCCCCGAAACTGCTGGACTATGCCGGAACGTATTTAACAATTGTAGGCGGTTCCTGTATCCTCAATGCGCTGATTCCTATTTTTGCAAGTTATCTGCGTGCGTTTGGTCATTCCAAAGAGCCTCTGATAGCAACGCTCTGCGCCAATGTGCTGAACTTTATTCTCAACGCGGTCTTTCTTTTTGTCATGGACTGGGGCGTTGCCGGAGTGGCTGCTGCCACGGTAATTTCACGCATTATGAATCTTGTGATTGTCATATGCCTTTCCCATTTTCTGGTGCATGCAAAGCAAAGCCCGGAACGCCAGAAAAACAGCCTTGTCCTGCGTCAGATTGTCCGTGTCGGACTTCCTTCCGCATGCGAGACTGCTTTGTACAATATCGCTATGACACTGACCATTCGTTTTCTCAATCAGATGGACGCTGACGGTGTCAATGTCACCGCCCGCTCCTACGCTGCACAGATTACGAATTTCTCCTACTGCGTAGGTGCCGCACTGGCGCAGGCAAACGCCATCATGACCGGCTGGCGGATCGGCGCCAAAGAATACGAAGCCTGTGACAAAGGCACGAAAAAAGCTGCTATCATCGGAGTGATAACAGCAGCCATTCTTGAAACGATTTTTGCTTTGGCGAGCGGTACGCTCATGCATCTTTTTACCGACGATCCTGCCATGATCTCACTGGTCGGTAAACTGCTCGTCATCGATATTGCACTTGAAACCGGACGTGTCACAAATCTCGTTTACGGTCAGGCGTTAAAAACGAGCGGGGACGCGATCTTCCCTACGATCATCGGTGCAATCTTTATGTATCTTTGTATGGTAGGAGGCACGTATTTCTTTGGAATTCATCTCGGCCTGCTGGTGGTCGGCGCCTATATCGGTATGGCAAGTGATGAATGTGTCCGTGCCGTCTGTATGTACCTCCGCTGGAAAAGCGGAAAATGGAAATCCAAAGGATTCCTATGATTTCTTACATAGGTCTTTTACAACTTCTCCCGCAATGATCAGTCCCGCTACGGATGGCACAAATGCCACGCTGCCCGGAATATCCCTGCGCTCCGTGCATTTATGTGCTGCCCCCGGCGGACAGATACAATGCGTCCGGCAGCTGATCGACATATCTTCGATCGGACGTGTCGGAACTTCTTCGGAATATACGACCTTCAGTTTTCGAACGCCACGCTTTTTTAATTCCCGGCGCATTACTTTTGCCAGTGGACAGACCTTTGTCTTATAAATGTCTGCCACCTTAAACTGGCTTCCATCCAGTTTGTTGCCGGCTCCCATACTGCTGATGATCGGCACATTCAGTTCTTTGGCTTTCATGACCAGAGCAATCTTTGCCGTCACCGTATCTACCGCATCTACAATATAATCATATTCCTCAAAGGGAAAATCATCTGCATTCTCCGGAAGGAAAAAACACTGATGAATGCGGACATCTGCATCCGGATTGATATCTAAAATCCGCTCCTTCATCACATCCGTCTTGTATTTGCCAATGGTTTTTCTCGTAGCAATAATCTGGCGGTTCAGATTGGTCAGGCATACCTTGTCATCATCGATCAGATCAAATGCTCCAACACCGCTTCGCACAAGTGCCTCGCATACATAACCGCCCACACCGCCGACACCAAATACAGCGACACGGGAATTCTTTAATTTTTCCATGGCTTCCTTGCCAAGTAATAATTCTGTTCTTGAAAACTGTGTTAACATTCCTTATTTCCTTCTATCTATTTTTTATCGATTCTGCGGAAAGAATTAAAGTCATGCACCACTTCTTTGATACACCATGTATACGTGTCAAATGCTCCGGCTTTGTACAGGTTGATCAGAATCATACCAATTGGAATGGCAATAATCATTCCAAGTACCCCACAGCTCTGATAGCCGATGTACATAAAGAAAAGTGTTGCAAACGGATCCATTCCGACAGAATCTCCTATCAGTTTCGGCTGTACGAGCTGATGTACGACAAGTGAAATCCCATATAAAATCAGCATACCGATAGCGATCATATAATTTCCGGAAAACAATTTGACCACTGCCCACGGACACAATACCGTACCGGTTCCAAATACCGGAAGCATGTCTAAAAATGCAATACCAAATGCAATCAGCCATGCATAGCGAACACGCAGGATCAAAAGTCCAATAAAGATGATGACATAAATCACACCCATGATCTTAAACTGTGCCTTGAAATATCCACCGACTACCTGTACGAGCTGACGATATACACGTGTCGTCTTTTCACGAAACTCATCTGATACATGACTGCTTGCCATGTTCAAAAGTTTCTCATTATCCGCAATAAAAAAGTATGTAGCAAGCAATCCAACAATAACACCAACCAGTATATCCGGTATGCTTTTTGCCACATCGCCGATAACGGAAACACTGTTTCCACCGGAACCTGATAGAAAGTCTTGTACAATATTATGTAGTGAATTTCCAAGACTGTCAACATCAAAGCTTTTGATAAACGGGATTTTATCAAGAATACTTTGCAGCTGATTTCCAGCCTCGGTAAGTTCTGTTCCGGCGTTGGAATACATCGTCGGAAGATAATCCATAAATCCACGCAAACCGGTTGCCAGAAGCGAAATGCTTCCATAACAGATCAGTACGATTACAGCAATAACCCCTGCGATCATAATCACGGTTCCGTATTTACGCTTGATTTTTATTTTCTTTTCCAAAAATTTCACGACCGGATTTGCAATCAATGCCAGTAAAAAGCCAACCACAAATGGCATAAAGTAACTGATCAGACGCGGCACGATGCAGATCACGAACACAAGAATCAAAATAGCCGCTATCATGTTGCAAAGTATTTTCAGGTATTTGGTGCTTTGTTTCATTCTCTTTGTCCTTCCATCTATTTTTGAAAAAGTATACCACTTGTTGTGTGATATTACTATTAAGGTTACCTTAAAATTTCTATATAAAAATAAAAATTCATACTGTATACCTACTTTTATGATAGAATTAAATACATGAATCAAATAAATATTATGAATCAACCAACGGTTGATATGCGAAATCTACTGTTGGTTCCTTTATATAAAATACATAATAGATAAAATATCATCAGGAGGTGAAAACGTGGATCAAATAAAAATTGGTAAATTTATATCTCATTGCAGAAAAGAAAAAAATTTAACACAGGCCCAGTTAGCGGAACAGTTGAACATTTCCAATCGAGCAGTTTCAAAATGGGAAACAGGAAAAAGCTGCCCCGATGCTTCTATCATGCTGGATTTATGTGATATTTTAGGAATATCTGTTAATGAATTGTTAACTGGAGAAAGGATTGAGATGGAAGAATATTATAAAAATGCAGAAACGAATCTTGTAACTATGAAACAAAAAGATGAGACCGGGGAACGGAAAGTACTGTTATTGGGATTCATTATGCTGGGTGGATATGGAATTCTTGGCATTCTTGCTATTTTGATGTTTGTGTATCATTTATACTTAAATTATACTGATGCTAATTACACTGGAATGTATTTTAATTATTTGACACCATTACTTATTATTATGTTCTTCCTAGCATTTGCTAGCGTGTGTATTTTTTTATTTATTCAAAAATATGATATTATTCGTAAAGAGCAAAAATAATTATTTGAATTAAATATTTTACAGGCTGTTTTTAAACTTTTTCTAAATCATTTTCATATTCTACATACAAAAAAATGGTGGTCAAGCGACCACCATTTTTCTATTTCATTTTCATTAATCCAGATCATGTGATGCCTTTGCCTGCTCAAACTCGTCAAGGATTTCCTGACTCGGAGCCTTGGTAAGAAGGCTGACTACGATGATAACTACGATACCAACGATGAATGCCGGTAAAAGTTCATAGATTGCAAATACACCGCCCATTGGTGCAATGAGGTATTTCCAGATAAATACGAACGCACCGCCGGATACCATTCCTGCGATTGCTCCCGGAAGTGTTGTACGCTTCCAAAAAAGAGAACACATCATAACCGGTCCGAATGCGGCACCAAATCCTGCCCATGCAAACGATACGATTCCGAATACGGAACTGTTCGGGTCTCTTGCAATGACAATTCCAAGGATTGCAACAACGACTACCGTAAGACGTGCAGCAATCATGCTTGCTCTCTTAGAGAGGTTCAAATGAAATGCCTCCTGCAAAATGTTCTGCGATACACTTGAGGATGCTGCAAGTAACTGTGAGTCAGAAGTTGACATTGTACTTGCAAGAATTCCTGCGAGGATCAGACCAGCCATAATTGCCGGGAATGCACCGTATGTAGAAAGTAAATGTGCTACTTTTACGATAATTGTCTCTGTCTCAGAACCGGAAAGTGAAGCAATCAGTCCGGTTGCGCTCATCTGTCTTCCGACTACACCGATCAGGATTGCAACACCCATGGCAATGACAACCCAGACAGATGCAACACGACGGGAAACCTTTAATTTCTTCTCATCCTCAATTGCCATGAAACGAAGAAGAATATGTGGCATACCGAAATATCCAAGTCCCCATGCAAGCGTAGATACGATTTTTAATGCACTGTATGGTTCTGCACTCTGGCTTGCCTCTACATAAGTATGTGTAAAGGAAAGGTATCCCGGAAGATTTCGTACATTGTCGATCACGGCTCCGACACCTCCGGCAGAGATCGTTGAGAATACAAGAACAAACACAATTGCGATTGTCATGATAATTCCCTGTACAAAGTCTGTGGTAGATGCAGCGAGGAATCCTCCTGCTGTTGTATAAGCAACGATAACAATTGCGGAAATGATCATTGCTGTCATATAGTTAATTCCAAACAGTGAGTGGAATAATTTTCCACATGCCGCAAATCCGGATGCAGTGTAAGGTACGAAGAAGATAATAATCAGTACTGCTGCAATCACAGATAAAATGTTTTTCTTATCGTGGTAACGGTTTGAGAAAAACTGTGGTATTGTAAATGACTTTGTTACATGTGTGTATCTTCTGAGGCGCTTTGCTGTCAAAAGCCAGTTCAGATACGTTCCGACTGCAAGACCGATCGCGGTCCAGCCTACATCTGCCAGTCCGGATAAATAAGCCAGTCCCGGCAATCCCATCAGCAAATAACTTGACATATCTGATGCTTCTGCACTCATTGCAGTAACCAGAGGTCCAAGCTTACGTCCTCCCAGATAAAAGTCCGATGCTGATTCATTCTTTCGTGCATAGTGAAATCCGATAATGAGTACAATGAGCAGATACGCGATAATTGTACCCAGAATACATATTCCTGCGCTGTCTAACATAATTTTATTCCTCCATATTGTATGTTTTGCCGCCTTTACGCTTGCAAAATTTACCGAAATTATATCATAAATATACCGTTCTCGTAAAGCTGTCTTTTCATCTCATCCACAACAATCTGTACAACGTCGTCCGGATCATTTCCGGTTTTCTTGCAGCGGATCAGTCTGCTGCCATCCTCATTTCCAAAGATTGCTGCAAGGCAGATACGTCCATCCGCCGTTTCCGTTGCATATCCGCCGATCGGCATGTGGCAGTCCCCTCCGATCTGCTCCAGAAAAAGGCGCTCCGTACGTGTCATGCGTTCGGTCTTTTCATCGGATAATGCATTGACCTTCTCCAAAAGTTCCGCCGCATCCGTCGGCAATTCAATGGCAAGTGTTCCTTGCGTAGTTGCCGGAATCATTTCATTTGGATCAAGATACTCGGTAATGACATCCTCTCTGTGCAGCCGTTTTAATCCGGCCGCTGCAAGAACGATTCCGTCGAGCTTCTGTGCTTCCATCTTTGCCAGACGCGTGTCCACGTTTCCACGGATATCTACAATCTCAATATCCGGCCGAATCGCCTGTAACTGATAGGCTCTGCGCTTGCTTCCGGTTCCAATGACCGCATGCTTTGGCAGCTCCTGGAGTGATTTTGCTTCCCGCAGCACAAGTACATCCCGCGGATCTTCCCGCTTCCATGCCTTTGCAAAACAAAGTCCGTCCGGAAGTTCTCCCGGCATATCCTTCATGCTGTGCACCGCTAAATGGATTTCTCCCAACAGAAGTTCCTGTTCGATTTCTTTTACAAAAAGGCCCTTGTCTCCGATTGCGGACAATGCTTTGTTCTGAATCTTATCACCTTTCGTCTTTATAATTTTCAGTTCAAAACAATCCTGCGGATAATGCTCCTGCAGACAGTCTCTTACAAATTCTGCCTGCACAAGTGCAAGCTTCGAACCTCGTGTTCCAATCTTATAATGCATGCTTTTTCCTCTCTGCCTTGAACATCAGCCCATAACTACTCTTCCAGTTGAAATAACTGTCGCACGACTTTTTGATATTCTTCCTGCTGCTCTTTGGATTCCAACTGTTTCATCTCAAGTATCGGTTCACGCAAAAGCCGATGCAGGGAAGCCTTCAGGATTTTTTTCAGGATCTTCTGCTCCCTTGTTGTCAGATCAAGTTTCCGGTTCAGATAAGAATAACTGTCCTCCACGATCTCTGCACACCTCTGCTGCAACGATTCTATCGTCGCATCCACACCGGTACTGCCCAGCCAGTCGATCGTCTCCTGCAACGCTTCCTCGATCATGCCCTGTCCCTGCTGCACAAGCCGTTCTCTCGTTGCCTGGTTTTTTGCCACGATAGCATTCAGACTGTCCAGATTCAAAAGCAGTGTCACATCCTTCAGCTGCATATCGATATCACGTGGCGATGCCAGATCCAGAAATGCCATCGGATGTGTGAGTTTTACACACTCCCTGCGCACGACAATATGCGGAGAAGCGGTGGCGGATACTACAATGTCACAGTTTTTCATCGCCTCATATCTTTTTTCGTATGGCACAATATTTAATTCCGGGAACTCTCCCAGAAGTTCCTTTGCATGGGAAAAAGTCCTGCTGCAGACAGTTACACACTTTGCCTTGTACTCGTACAGATAACGCAGCGCCAGTACTGCTGTCTTACCGCTTCCGATCAAAAGTGCGCGTTTCCCCCGGATGCCAAAATGCGCATTCAGTTGCTGAATACCAACATAGCTGACCGAAAGTGGTGTCTCACTGATATGCAGCTGCGTTTTCATTTTCTTTGCGCAGGTCACGGCATCTCTTACGATCTTATTCAATTCTTTTCCGGTATATCCGAGTGTCTGGGAAAGTTCACAGGCTTCTTTTACCTGTCCTAAAATCTGGTCTTCTCCGAGTACCATGGATTCAAGTCCCGCGGTCACACGAAACAGATAGGCAATCGCCTCTTTTCCACTGCGAAAATCCAGATACTCATCCAGACAGATCGCCGAAAAATTACCCCGATACAGACGTTCCATCGTTTTATGTTCCTCGGTATCCTGCACCAGATAGTACACTTCGCTGCGGTTGCAGGTAGAAAGCACCATGCACTGGCTGATTCCCGCATCCGCCGCTTTTTCCATAAAATCGATCTTTCCATTATCGGTAAAAGAAACGCCATCCCGGATATCCTGATCCGCGTTTTTGTAGTTAATTCCAATATATCCAAATTCCATCATGATCTCTTTTACATTTTATCTGTGATAACAGTCGCGCTAAAACCATTGTTGCATCACAGCGATTGTCTTTGTAATGTCTTCTTCTGTATGTGCGTCGGAAACAAACATGGCCTCAAACTGTGAAGGTGCCACATAAATTCCATGGTCCAGCATGTGTCCGAAATATGCAGCATATGCTTTCACATCTGCGGTCATTGCGGAATCAAAATCCACAACCTCTTCACCGGTAAAGAAAATGCTCATCAGTGAACCGATCTGGTTGACACAAACCTTGTTTCCTGCTGCTTGGCGCACAGCATCCGCGATCTTTGCCGTCTTCTTTTCCAGGCGCTCATAAATCGAGGTATCTTCTTTTAAAATGCGAAGCGTGCTAAGTCCTGCCGCTGTCGCAATCGGATTACCGGAAAGTGTTCCTGCCTGATATACCGGTCCATCCGGTGAAACCATACGCATGATATCTTCACGTCCGCCATATGCGCCTACCGGCATACCGCCTCCAATGATTTTTCCGAACGTAGACAGATCCGGTTTAATTCCAAAATATTCCTGCGCACCGCCCAAAGCAAGACGAAATCCGGTAATGACCTCATCAAAGATGAGCAATGCACCATACTGTGTTGTAATCTCGCGCAAAAAGGCAAGGAAATCATCCTTCGGTGGAACCACCCCCATATTTGCGGCAACCGGCTCCACAATGATTGCGGCAATCTCCTTTGGATTTGCTTCAAACAATGCCTTGACGCTTTCCTTGTTGTTGTATTCTGCCACCAGTGTATTTTTCGTATAGTCTGCCGGCACGCCTGCACTGTCCGGAACGGACGTCGTCAATGCAGCTGATCCTGCCTTTACCAGAAGCCCGTCAGAATGTCCATGATAACATCCGCGGAATTTGATGATCTTATCTCTTCGGGTAAATCCTCTGGCAACACGGATTGCACTCATCGTTGCCTCGGTTCCGGAACTTACCAGACGGCTGACTTCCATGGACGGAACCAGTTCTGCAAGTAACTCTGCCATCTCAACTTCTCGCTCCGTTGGAGCCCCAAAGGTCAGACCCTCGTCACATGCCGCCTTTACCTTTTCTACGACTTTTGGATTTGCATGTCCAAGGATTCCAGGTCCCCAGGAACATACATAATCGATCATTTCATTCCCGTCAACGTCTGTGATATGCGCACCCTTTGCACTCTGGATAAAACGTGGGGTTCGTCCCACAGCCTGATATGCACGTACCGGGCTGTTGACCCCTCCCGGGAGCCGCTTGACTGCGCGCTCATAAAACGCCTTTGATCTTTCTTCTGCTGCCATCTTTATTCTTCCTCCCGTATCCAGCGTGCCACATCCAATGCATGATACGTAATGATCATCTTCGCTCCTGCACGCTTCATTCCAATCATGTTCTCCATGACAATTTTCTTTTCATCAATCCAGCCATTTGCAGCTGCTGCTTTCACCATCGCATACTCTCCACTCACATTATATGCAACAATCGGAATATTAAAATTCGTGCTGATATCTTTGATAATATCCATATATGCCATCGCCGGTTTTGCAATGATCAAATCTGCGCCCTCTGCGATATCTTCTTCCACTTCGCGCATCGCTTCTTTTCCATTTGCAGGATCCATCTGATAGGTCTTGCGGTCTCCAAAGCCCGGTGCAGAATGCGCTGCGTCACGAAACGGTCCGTAATAACCGGACGCAAATTTTGCAGAATATGCCATGATCGGTGTGTAAGTAAATCCTGCTTCATCCAATGCCTGACGGATTGCTCCCACACGCTTGTCCATCATATCACTCGGCGCAACAATATCGGCTCCGGCTTTCGCGTAGCTGACTGCGGATGCGGCAAGCAATGGCAATGTCTCATCGTTTAAAATCTCACCGTCCTTTACCAGACCGCAATGTCCATGGGAAGTATATTCACAAAGGCATACATCTGCAATCACAACAAGATCCGGATAATCCTTTTTTATCTGGCGGATGGCTTCCTGCACGATTCCATGCTCATCATACGCACCACTTCCCACTTCATCCTTATGTGCCGGAATCCCAAAAATAAGAATCGCCGGAATGCCTGCTTCTTTGACACGGTCCAGTTCCTCATGCATACGGTCTAACGAATACTGGCAGATTCCCGGCATGGAATCTACCGGCTCCACAATATTTTCTCCCTCCATCACAAACAGCGGATAAATCAGCTCATCCACACACACATGATTTTCTCTTACCATATCCCGCAATACTGCGTTGTTTCTTAATCTTCTTGTTCGGTCCATTTTATCTGCCTCTTTCCTCTTTTTTGGTATCATCGATCAGGTCCTGAAGCTGCTGCCTGGACAGCTTCACATCCTGTTTTTTTTCTATTTGTTTGAAAAGCTCATTTAAAACCTGCTGGTATACTTTTTTTCGCATCGCTTCCGTGTCCAGTTCCCTTTTCACAACCGGCCGGATACTTCCAAGATACGCATTGGCCTCGCCCAACTCTGCAGTCAGAATCTGTGCCATATATTTCTTCAGGTACTGTGTCAGCACTGGACTGTTTCCTCCACTGGAAAAAGCCCCGACAAGTTCCTGTTCCCGGACATAAGACGGAAAAATAAAACTGCAGTCTTCCTGCTGATCCACGGCATTGACCGGAATCTTTTGTTTTTGTGCCGCCTCAGCGATCTCGTGATTTAATCCGGCATCATCCGTGGCTGCCACCACAAGTTCGCATCCCTGCAAATCTTCTTTTTCAAAATTTCTCTGATAAACGGTAACCGGATACTCTTTGATTTTGGAAATGACCTCCGGTGCTATCACCACAACGTCCGCTCCAAAATCCAGCAGTACCTGCACTTTGCGCAGTGCAACCGTTCCACCGCCCACAATCAGACATTTTTTCTTTTTTATATCTACAAACATTGGAAAATATGCCATAAATCTTCATCTTTCCTCTCGCTTTTGCATTCTGTCCATGTATCATCATATATTCCTCCGTTCGTTTTTGCAAGTATATCTGCAATTCCTTTCGGGTATACTTTAAATACCAAAGGAGTATAAGATGAAGTGGAGAAATTTTTTTATTTGCGGGCTTGCCGGCTGGTGCATGGAGATCGTGTTCACATCATTCGGTACTTTTTTACACGGAGATCCCCGTCTTCTGGGGCAAACCTCTCTGTGGATGTTCCCCATCTATGGTATGGCAGCTCTCATTGATCCAATATATGAAAAAATTAAATACTGGCCTTTTCTTTTGCGGGGGTGTTTCTATGCAACATCGATTATGCTTGGCGAATTTTTAAGTGGAAGTCTGCTGCGCTTCCTTGGTGTGTGTCCGTGGGATTACAGTGGAACGCCTTACAATATTGCAGGAATCGTAAGACTGGATTATTTTCCGTTCTGGGTTGTGGCGGGGCTTGCATTTGAAGTTCTGTTACGCTTCCTCGATGAGAGAAATTCTTTGTCCGAAGATGTTTCCTCCCGCCCTCACGTTTGATTTTTTTTTCGCACCCGGCACTTTTCTTCCGCACTAGTTATCCCAAATTATGAATTTGCACAAAATCCTGCATGCCTCTTTCTATGATTCCTGTCCGTTCCAGTTTCAACAGCTCCTCTCCGGTTGTCCGTCTGCCACAGATGACATCGGAAGTATTTTGTGACTGTCTTAGCGGGATTGTTCAGGAAACGTGCCGCCACTGGGGCAAATGTTTTTGAGCAGCACAGCATAACAATTTGTCGTAAGACTTCATGCGAGTTTTGACCGTGGCGGCTTATATCGACTTCATGAACAGGCCCGCTTAGACAGACTAAAAATACTGACTGCATCTGTGGCAGACGGACAACCGGAGAGGAGCTGTCGAAACGGTGCCCGGACACGAAATGAGAGACATACAGGACTTTGGCAAATTCTATAATTTTGTCTAAAACCGTGCGGAAGAAAAGTGCCGGGTGCGAAATCGAAATCCATGTGAAGTGAGAGGAAATACAGACTGCATCAGAAGGGGGAAGCCTGACTGGCTTCCCCCATTGCATTTACTTTCTTCGGTTCGGATTTGTATACTTTTCTTCGCAATACTTACAACGATATACTTCTTTTTCTTCATCGGTAAGAATGAAGATCTGATCGAGTTCCTGCTCAACAGATGTCACGCAACGCGGATTCTTACATTTGATTACATTGCGTACCTGCTTCGGCAGCGAAAGTATTTTCTTGTCCACGATGCGATCGCCTTTGATAACATTTACGGTAATATTATGATCAATAAATCCCAAAATATCCAGATCCAGAGCTTCTATCGGACATTCTACTTTGATAATGTCTTTCTTTCCCATTTTGTTACTTTTTGCATTTTTAATAATTGCAACCGTACAGTCAAGCTTATCCAGTTTCAGATCATGATAAATCTGCATGCTCATTCCTGCCTGAATATGGTCCAATACAAAACCTTCATGAATTCCACTAATGTTTAACATATCTTCCTCCCTATACTGTAATACCCAAAAGTGTCAATATCAATGCCATACGGACATATACACCGTATTGTACCTGTTTGAAGTACACGGCTCTTGGATCATCATCAACTTCTACTGAAATTTCATTTACTCGAGGAAGCGGATGCAGCACAAGCATGTCGTCTTTTGCCAGTTCCATTTTTTTCTTGGTCAATACATAAAAGTCTTTTAAACGAATGTAATCTTCTTCGTTGAAGAAACGCTCTCTTTGTACTCTCGTCATATATAATACATCCAATTGACCGATTGCATCCTCTAAGCGCTCGACTTCCTCAAACTCGATATTGTTTGCACGAAGTACATCATCGCGGATGTAATCCGGAATTTTAAGTTCTTCCGGGGAGATCAGTACAAACTTCACATTGTCATAGCGGATCAGCGCATTGATCAGTGAATGAACCGTACGTCCGAATTTTAAATCTCCACAGAGTCCGATTGTCATATTGCCCAGTCTTCCCTTTAAAGAACGGATCGTAAGCATATCGGTTAATGTCTGGGTTGGATGCTGATGACCACCATCTCCGGCATTGATGACCGGGATTCTGGATTTCTGTGATGCGACTAATGCAGCTCCTTCTTTTGGATGACGCATTGCACATATATCTGCATAGCAGGAAATAACACGAATTGTATCAGAAATGCTTTCGCCTTTGGCTGCTGAAGATGAATCAGCGCTGGCAAAACCTAAAACGGAACCACCAAGATTTAACATGGCAGCTTCAAAACTTAATCTGGTTCTTGTACTTGGCTCATAAAAACAGGTTGCAAGTTTCTTCCCATCACACGCATGGGCATATTTGTCTGGATGTTTCTCAATGTCATTGGCCAAATCTAACAGCTTGTCCAACTCTTCGACGGAAAAGTCCAGAGGACTCATTAAATGTCGCATTTTATCCCTCCTAATTTCACGCATTTTTACTATCATATAATAATAATTTTCATATTTCAAGATAAAATACATTGCATTTGAAAGTTTTTTCGTTACAATATAATTGATGTGTTTTTTATTTTTGAAATAAAGGAGAATGTAATATGGCGGATGATAAAAATTTTACAATTGATACCGATGACACGGTAATGTTCAAAGAACGCAAGCGCCTGCTTTTTCTTGGACTTCCATGGACGTTTACCAAATATACCATTACCCCGAGTCTTCTGACGATTGACCGCGGTCTGTTAAGCACTATAGAAGATGACTGTTATATGTACAAAATTCAGGATGTGAAGCTTACTACTTCTCTTCTTGAGCGTATCGTAGGACTTGGCACCATCACCTGTTATACCGGTGATGTCACAGATGCAGAACTTAAGTTGATTCATGTAAAGCACGCAAAGGATATCAAAGCGTATTTATTGAAGGCATCCGAAGCTGCACGATTAAAGAGACGCACCTTAAGCACAATGGATATCAGTGCGCATGGTGTGGATTCCGATTGCAACGGAATCCCGGATGATCTGGAGTAATCTCTGATTTCTAAGCAGTTACAGACAATATAAAGCAATACAGGGAGGATTTCCAAATGACATTTGGAAATCCTCCCTCTGTTTTTCTGTATTTGATCAAAAGTTTCTAAAATAGTTACCTATCTGTTTAAAATGGTCTACAGCAACAGGTACACAATGCCTGCATGCACAACAGGCTCATACAGAAATTACTGTATCCACTGTAAGGCCTCTCATAACTGCTTCCCATCGTCTGATACCAGTCACCACCAAACTGCAACTGCTGCTGGAACTGCCGGTATTCCATATTACTCGGTTCAAGGTCAAGCGCTCTGCGGATCTGTTCAATCGCTGTCGCGGTGTTTCCCATTCCCTGATTCGCCACGGAGCTGTAATAATACCAGCGACCGGAACGCTCCGAAAACGGAATATCATTTAACACATTGAGTGCCTCCGCATAACTATGATAGCGCAGATAATTGTGCGCTGCCTGCATTTTCGGTGACTCTTCCTGTGCCTGTGAACGATATGTGTTATTGCCATAATAATAGGTTCCGCTAAAGCCTCCGAATGGTCCCTGCTCAAAACCTCCAGCTCCCTGGCCGGTACTTTGCCCGTTTCCTGCACCATATCCATAACCGGCATACCCGCCGGTCGTTCCCTGCTGACGTTCTTTCATGATCTGGTCATATGCTTGCTGCACCCGCTTAAACATCTCCTCAGCCTGATCCTTATTGGGATTGTTTACGTTTGCGTCCGGGTGATATTTGCGGCTTAAGTTTCTATATGCTTTTTTTATTTCTTCATCCGATGCACTTCGGGTCACCCCAAGCACCTGATATGGGTCTGTCATTATTTTTTCCCCTTTTTCTTCAGCTGAATATACTCATACTTGGACCAGACACCAGAATACAGTACATTACGCAAAATATCCGCATGCAGCAAAATCGGCAAACGCTCAAAAGATCTTGCACATTCTGAGATCATACTCGTCATCATCAGACGACACAGTATTTCAAACTCCTGCTCATCGTCCGTGTCCAAAAATCGAAGCGGATTGTACGCATCTTTCTTCTCGTCCTGTTTCAGGTCTTCATAGGCATCCATCAGGTATATGAATTTTCCCATATAAAATCCAAGTGTTTTCAGTTCATCATACCATTCATCCTGCTTCCAGGCAAATATTTCTCCCAACATTTCTCCGGTCAGTCCTGCCACCAGATCAATGTTCGTCTCTTTATTTTCTTCGTATTCGGAAAGTTTTGCAATATAATTTTCAATTGCCTCTGCCTGCCGCGGATAATTTTTTGCCACACACTGATAATCCTTTTCGAGCATTGCTGCAACGGTCTTTTTCGTATAGCTTTTATCGTCTTTCCAGTCGTCCACGAGATTGTAATATGCCAAAAGGACATTCATCTGTGCCGCATAATCCTGAATTTCGTTACTACGCGCCAGTCTTTTTTTCATAGGATGAATCAGACAGGTAAAGCTTGTACTCTCTGTCTGCGGCTCATAAAGACCGGTAAGCAGTACTACCAGAAATGTCATATCATAATTGAGAAGTACCTGTCCCTTCGCTCCGCAAAATTCTCTTAACTTGCGGCAAAGCCCACAGTAATATGACTGATATATTTGTTTGTTTTCTTCGGATAATTCCTTGCCATTTACATTAATATAGCCAAACATGCAACCCCCGCCTACGATCTGCGAATAAATTTTTCTCTGCATTTCGGACAAGTGATTTCGATTTTTCCATGTCCCTTCGGTACACGTACTTCTTGCTTGCAGGTCGGGCATTTATAAAAACGGTAATCTCTTGTCTGTGCCATACGTTTCTTGAACCGATTCCACGAAACTGTACGGTTGTATTTAAAATTGAGGTACTTCTGATTTTCTTCGTAACGCTTTGCTGTATTTTTTGATAACGCACGGTAATACATGTGAATCATGAGTAAAAGCGCTACCGTCGTAAAAATTCCCAACCGTGTAAATATGCCCAGTATCAGAAGAACCAATACCAGCCCTGATTCCATTCTGCATAAATCATCCATTCCGTTTCGGCCCTGCATGAACCGATAGAGTTTATCTCTCATATTTTCGACCTCTTTTCTGTGAACCTGACATCATTAGCACTCTCTGTTGTCAGCTGCTATACTAAGCATCTTACGCTTGCAGAATTGCAACGTCAAGGGAGGTACGATCTTTTAACAAACAATTTATAAACTGTTTATGTTTTTATCGATTATCAACTTTTTCCGGATACATATCATGATTTGCCATTCTGTTGCATGCGATTTCTTCCCATTTTGTTCCCGGCTTTCCATAATTGCAATAAGGGTCGATTGAGATTCCTCCTCTTGGTGTAAATTTTCCCCAGACCTCAATATAACGCGGATCCATAAGCTTGATCAGATCTTTCATAATAATATTCATGCAGTCCTCATGAAAGTCTCCGTGATTTCTAAAACTGAAGAGATAAAGCTTTAATGATTTGCTCTCTACCATTTTCACATCAGGTACATAGGATATGGTAACAGTAGCAAAATCCGGCTGTCCGGTAATTGGACACAGGCTTGTAAACTCCGGACAGTTAAATTTTACAAAATAATC
>JABLTO010010343.1_pt1 | contig 65650 bp, 62 predicted proteins | sample 7160091 | NCBI WGS metagenome assembly JABLTO01 (sample SAMN14651225, study PRJNA627086) | human gut metagenome | isolation source: feces | host: Homo sapiens
AACAAACTTAGGACTTTTTTCATAACTTTCGCTCTCCCTTTTACTTGTTTTTTATATATTATACCCCTGTTATAAATGACTGTCAATTATTTCCAACGTATTGAACAATTTTTTGGTAATATAATTTTGTTTGATTTTATTTATAAGCGTCAAAAAGCCCGCTGCAGCGGGCTTCGGAGAGCTTTTCAGAAATCTTTTGTCTTTTCGGAATATAAAAATTATGCCAAATATCAAGAGACGGCTGCGCGCCCAAATCGCTTGTCCTCCGCATTTTGCGGCGCCCCTACGAAATTAATAAGTTACGTATATTTCAAACTGTTTACATTAGTAAAAACCGCCGCTGTTCCGGCGGGGCGTATAGAAATCCGCCCCCTACACCGCAGCCATTTACATGTATACCAATCCGTCTGCAAAATGTACCTCATGCGCAAATTTGCAAAAAATCTAATAATTTTTTGCACTGTCAAAATTACTCTTATATGCCGTTCCCCACTCTGTCATCGAATCAAGAATAGGCTTAAGGCTGTATCCTGTTTCCGTCAGGGTGTATTCCACGCGGGGAGGAACCTCCGGATAGACCTTTCTCGTCAGCAGCTTATCCTCCTCCATTGAGCGCAGATTAGCCGTCAGCACCTTTTGAGAAATATTTCCCACAGACTTTTTAAGCTCGCCGAAACGCTTTGTGCCTCCCAGCAGGTCGCGGATAATAAGCACCTTCCAGCGATTAGAAATCAACATTAACGTTGTTTCCACAGGGCAAGCGGGCAAATCCTTTTTCATATGTAATCCTCCTCGATAAGTATCTCTCGGATACTAATATAATTCAATCTTATGTTTTTATTTAAATCGGAGCAACGCTTCGCTTTGCTCGCAAAGAGCGGAGCTTGCGAACGATTGCAATATACAAACGGAGCTTTAGCTCCGCGGCGTTACAGTGGGGGTTACTACTCCCACTGTAACGCCGGATAGCATCCGCCGCTTAAAAAGGCGGATGCTATATTTGTTTTATTATAAAATGTGGAAAAATTTTTGTCAAGATAGTTTCCTGCGGGTAACTATGCCACAATATAGTGCGTACTTTACAAAACAGGCGAGCGGTTTTATAATAAAGATAGTGGCAAGGAGGCGATTAATATGACGCAAAATGAAAGATTGCATTTTTTACTTGACTATCTTATAAAGGAATCCCAAGACTATTCGGATATTGATATTCCCTTTGAAACGTCAAAGCAGAAACGACTATTGCGTTCCCTAATGAACATACGCCCGCCCAAAGCAGCCGCTGCGGAATTTTTAAGAATACAAGATGAATACTTAAAGCATGAAATACAGAGCAGGGGCATCACTGATGCTGCTAATCTTGTTCCGCTCCGTGACAGAATGTGCGTTTGGCAGGGGGATATAACAACTTTAAAATGCGGAGCAATTGTCAACGCCGCCAACTCGGCAATGCTGGGCTGCTTTGTTCCCTGCCACGGATGCATAGATAACGCAATTCACACCTATGCAGGAGTTCAGCTGCGCACACAATGCGACAGGCTGATGAAACAACAGGGGCACAGCGAACCTACGGGACAGGCAAAAATCACCGCGGCATACAACCTGCCCTGCGACTGTATTATTCATACAGTGGGGCCTATTGTTCAAGGAGCATTAACCGAAAGGGACTGCGCCTTGCTTAAATCCTGCTATATTCAATGCCTTAAGGCTGCGGAGGAAAATAATATTAAATCAATAGCTTTCTGTTGTATTTCAACGGGAGAATTTCGCTTCCCCAATAAAGCGGCTGCGGAAATCGCAATTAATACAGTTACAGAATATTTGAAAAAATCCGAAATAGAAAGGGTGATTTTTAATGTTTTTAAGGACAGTGACAAGGAAATCTACACAGAATTACTCGGATAACATAAACCGTCTGAAAGAAGCAACAGCAGCAGCCGACGCAATTCTGATAGGAGCAGGCGCGGGGCTGTCCACATCTGCCGGGTTTGAATATTCGGGGGAAAGGTTTTATAAATACTTTTCGGATTTTAATAAGAAATACGGAATTACTGATATGTATTCAGGCGGCTTTTATCACTATCAAACCCTTGAGGAGTATTGGGCTTGGTGGTCACGGCAAATCTTTATCAACCGCTATGATGTTGAAATCGGAAAACCGTACAGGGATTTACTAACCCTTGTTAAGGATAAAGACTACTTTGTGCTCACAACAAATGTGGATCATCAATTTCAGCTTGCGGGCTTTGATAAAAAGCGTCTGTTTTATACCCAGGGCGATTACGGATTGTGGCAATGCTCTAAGCCGTGCCACAATAAAACCTATGATAACGAGGATTTGGTACGCAGAATGTACAATGAACAAAAGGATATGAAAATTCCGTCGGAGCTTGTGCCCAAATGCCCTGTATGCGGAGCCCCCATGACCATGAACTTACGTTGTGACGACACTTTTGTCCAGGACGACGGTTGGTACAATGCTGCGGAACGCTATGAGTATTTTGTCCGCCGTCATAAAGGCTTAAATATTCTGTTTCTTGAATTAGGCGTGGGAAACAACACCCCTGTAATTATAAAATATCCCTTTTGGCGGATGACTGCGCAAAATAAAAACGCAGCCTACGCCTGTATAAACTTAGATACGGCGGCAGTTCCTACAGAAATAGATAAACAATCCATTTGCATTAACGCAGATATCGGCGGAGTTTTATCCGAATTGCTTGTGTAAAAAAACACTGTATTCCGTTTTGGGAGTACAGTGTTTTAAAATTTCTCAAAAAATTTTTGAAAAATTTTTGTTGCCGTTAAATCCCACTGCTGCGCAAAAGTCACCTTTCGGAAACTGCCCAAAAGTAACCTTTGGGTAACTACAGCACAAAAAAGTGCGTACTTTACAAGGTTTCAGGGCGGTGTTATACTGAAACCACAGAAAGAGAGAGGCGAGCGGACGGCGTCTTTCCCGACTTAAAAATTCAGTTTGACAGGAGGAAATTATTATGAACAAAAATTCATTTACAAGAGTAAATTTAGCAAAGGGCGAAATGAACGTATATGACTTTGGCGGCATTAAGCTCCACGCCTATAAAACCAATGATTTTATTGACGATGAGGTATTTATCCTCGAAAAGAACGGCAAGGCGGTAGTTATTGAGTCACCCTGCTTCTTTGACAACAACAAGGAGCTTGAGGAATATATAAGCGATCTCAACGTTACGGTAGAGGGTATGCTTATAGCGTACCACGGGGCAGGCGCACAGTGCCTTAAAAACGTTCCCAAGTATGCAACAGCAAACGCAAGGGAATATTCCCAAAACGGCGGCGGCAAGGCTCTCATTGATAATTTCACGGTGACATTCGGTGAGATATTTGATAACTCCATTCACGAGATAACAAATATTATAGAGGCAGGCAGGGTAACAATAGGCGGCATTGACTTTGTAATCACCCCTACCTCGGAAGCCTTTGATATTGAAATCCCCGAAATCAACGCGGTTTACACACATATGCTGGGACACGACTGCCACTCAATTGTTGCGGGCGCAGGTCATGCAGACGGGATTATCGCCCAGCTTAAAGATTATATCCAAAAGGGATATGATTTAATTTTAACCTCCCATTATACACCCGAGGACTTAAAGGACGCCGAGACCAAAATAGCATATATTGAAAGCCTAAAGGAAATTGCAGCGGCCTGCGGCAGCGCGGATGAGTTTAAGAAAAAAGTAAACGAGCGTTACGGCGAATATTCCGGAGGAAACTATTTGGATATGACAGCCGGATTCTTCTTTAATTAAAACGCAAAGCCGATAACCTGCCTCACGCAAGTTATCGGCTTTCTTAACCACAAGTTTACAAATTGCGGTTTTAGTCTACACTGATCACCTTATTCTTAAAATCAAGTTTTTGCTCGTCCGAGGCTTTACCGCAGTAACTATCAACGAAACGGCAATATTCATCCTCAAACAAGGGTTTGGAGAAATAATATCCCTGAATTTTGTCGCAGCCAATCTTGCCTAAAAGATCTATTTGATACTGGTTTTCTACACCCTCTGCAACAACGTCAATATCAAGCATGTCCGCCATGCGTATAACCGTAGAAACTATAGCCGCACCTTTCTCCGAGTATTCTATGTCGTCAATAAACTTTTTATCAATCTTCAAAACATCAACGTTAACATCCTTGAGAATATTAAGCGATGAATACCCGCTTCCGAAATCGTCCATAAGAACATCGAAGCCCAGGTCTCTGAACTTTTTGGTTACTGAGACGATCTGTTCCTTATCAGTGGCATACACTGTTTCGGTAATCTCTATCTTAATCATGTCAGGGGTTAAACCGTACTTTTCGACCAGCCCCAAAACAATTTCACAAATCATAGGCTTGTAGCAATCAAGCCTTGAGAAATTCACAGACACAGGCAGCATACGACAGCCTTTGTCCAAACGCTTTTTCTGGAGCCTGCAAACCTCCTCCAAAACATACCAGTCAAGATTTGTTATAAACTTGTTATTTTCAAGGACGGTAATAAACTTCACCGGCGACACAATTCCGTTTTGGGGATGAATCCAGCGAACTAACGCCTCTGCCGAAACAGGCTTACCCGTCTTCAAACTGAAAATGGGTTGATAGGAGACCCAGAACTGCTTGGTCGCAATAGCATTCTCAATTTCATTGATAATTGCCTCTTCATCCAAAAGCGTCTGACGCATTTCCGAATCATAATATGCGTAACGGTTCACATAATCCGACTTTGCTCGCTTCAGCGCCATATTAGCACGGTCACACATCTGATCTACAGGAATTTTCTCATCCGCTGTAATGTTATATATGCCTGCAAAGATCTTTAGATTATAATCTACCACCGAGGAATTATTAAGCATCGAATCCATCTCAACAATAATTGAGTTAATGTCACACATGGAGGTTGGGATACAAATCACAAACTTATCCGACTCCAATCTGCCATATACCCCTTTGCCGCCGACAATCCCCTTAAGCTTTTGAGCGATAAGAACCAAAATCTTGTCACCCACATCGCTGCCGAACAACTCGTTCACTATCTTAAAGTTCTTAATATCCCAAATAACTATGGAATACCTAACGTCCGGTTTGCCCCTCAGCAGCTTCTCAGTCACATTATAGAACGTAGCCCGCTTATATATTTTTGTCAGACTGTCATATCTTGAAACGTGCTTCAGTTCATTCAGCACCTTGGTGACTTGTTCGATACGCTCCTTTTCAAGCATTTCGTTTTCAAGAATAATCCGTTCTATAACATTTTTAACTCTGGTTCTCACTATGTCGGGATTATAGGGCTTTTCAACAAAATCAACCGCTCCCGCAGTCAATGCCTTTATCTCCGTATCCGTCGCCTTATCGCCCGTGGTGACAATAACAGACTTATGCTTTAAAACTCCGTCGGCGCTCATCTGCCGCAGCACCTCAAATCCGTCAACCCTGGGCATGACTATATCGAGGAGCACAAGATCAATATCCTTATCTTTGCGCAACAAGTCAAGGCAAACATCACCATCGTCCGCCTCAACAACAGTGTATTCTTCCTTTAGAATTTCTGACAATATCATTCGGTTTTGTTCAACATCATCAACAATAAGAATTTTTCTCTTCTTAGCCTTTTTCATTGAACATCACCCCATTTAATAATAAACTCTCCGCTGTATACCAAAGCTGTCACTCACCGCTCCTCTTCAATTAGGGGATTTGTCCCGTCATTTAAAAATTCGGTGGGAAACCGTAACTCCCATAGAAAAAGTAAAAAATACTCTCTCCGCTATACCAAGTATTATAACACATAATGTATAGTAAAATCAAGTGTTTTTGTAAAAATTATGCAAAATTCCTGTAACTTTTTTGAAAAGCATACAAAACCCGCGCCGCTTAAATATGGATTGCGCCGCGGGTTACTTAATATTTCATTTTATTTTAGATGTCAGTCAAAAACCAAATTTATGCACTCTCATCCGACTGCTTCAACAACAGGTATGCGCTGCCGCAATGCTTCGTTATACTCTGCGTATTGCCAAAATATATTTATCATATTGCAAGCGGAGCAATCAACAGAGCTCATCACAAGGTCAATCTTCCAGCCAATATCGTAATGGACTTGGCTTAAAGGCAGTTCTGAAGCTTCTACCGCCTCTGTCAGCTCCCGAAGATAATCGGCAAGCAAGTCTACGTCCTCCTGCTCAACAGCCCCGTTGTCGCCGTCATACTCAAGAATATAATCAAGCGCCTTATCTACCTTAAGGACCGCTTCAAATGTGGGCTCATCAACGCCGTCGGGCTTGTTTGCCTGCATTGAATATACGCATCCACCCGCAACCGACACTGCGGTAACCGCCAAACTAACAACTCCTATTATCACCTTTCTCAACTTCATCTATTGCCCCTCCTTTCAGATAAATTACTTTTAATTTCACTCCGTTTTGATAAAGGCTTTGCCGACATTGCCGCCGCGGCTTGGAGTGGCGGAATATGGGCTCGGCATTGGTTTCAAAGGCAAAGCCTTTATCAAACTTTACACCTAAATTATAACAATAATAATCTCCCTTTTCAATACGTAATTTATTACAAAAATACAGTATATTTTTATGCAAATCTCACAACCAAATAGAACATTTCTCTTAAATAATTTATATTATTTTAACAATAACTTAACAAAAGTGCGGAACAGTCTTTCGGCCGTTCCGCAAATCTGTTTTTAGCTCAACTTCAGGAAGTCGTCGCCTTGTTCCGCAGAGCTTCCCGCCTCGGGAATAAGACTTATTCCGCCGTAACTTTCAATATTGCTTACAATCACGGGAGTTATTACAGGGTATCCCTCGGACTTAATTCCCTCAATATCAAACTCAATCAGAGTGTCGCCGACCTTAACATCTTGATCCTTTTCAACCATGCACTTAAAGTGTTTTCCGTTCAGCTTAACCGTGTCAACGCCCACGTGTATGAACAGCTCAACGCCGTCATCGGAAATAAGACCTACAGCATGAGATGTGTCAAAGGTTGCTCCCACCTTGCCGTTTACAGGAGAAATAACCTTGCCCTCTGAAGGCTCGATTGCCGCTCCCTGCCCCAATATATTTGAAGCAAATACGTCGTCCGGAACATCGGACATGTTTACAACCTTTCCCTTTTCAGGAGCCTTAATAATTATAGCTTCTTTCTTCTCCTCCTTCGGCTCCTCAGCATGTATCTGCGGTCCCGCCGCCTCCTCTCCCGCCGTTTCAAACATGTTCTCAACGTCATTCGCGATTGGGCTTGAAAGGAAGTCCTCTAAGTTCGACTTAACAACCGTTACCGACGGACCGTAAATTATCTGAACACCGTTGCCCTTTATAATAACCCCGGCAGCGCTGCTCTTTTTAAGCACGTCCTCTCTGACGCTCTCACTGTTGTAAACGGTTATGCGAAGCCTTGTAGCGCAGCAGTCAACATCGCTGATGTTCTGAACTCCGCCCAAACCGTGAGTTATGAGTGCGCTCTTCATATCGTTGTCGCTGAGACCCGATAGGGCAGCGTTTGCCGTATTCTTTGCATTCATATCAGCTCTGGTATACAGCTTCGGCTCCTCAAAGTCGCTCTCTCGACCGGGCGTATTTAAATTGAGCTTTGTTATTAAGGTCTTGAACAGGAAGTAGTAAATCACAAAGTATACAACTCCCACTATCACAATCCAAATCCAGTGGGTCTTATCATTTCCCTGTAGAATACCAAACAGGGTAAGGTCAATCAAGCCTCCCGAAAACGTCATACCAACGCCTACGTTGAATATGTGCATCAGCATGTATGAAACTCCCGCCAGAACACAGTGAACAACATAGAGCAGAGGTGCGACAAACAGAAACGTAAACTCAATAGGCTCTGTAATACCTGTCAGCATTGAAGTCAGCGCAGCGGACAGCAGCAGACCGCCCACAACCTTGCGCTTTTTTGTCTTTGCGCATCTGTACATTGCGAGAGCCGCTCCCGGCAGACCGAAAATCATAAACGGGAATTTGCCCGCCATAAACCTTGTTGCCTCAACGCTAAACTCCGAAACCGACGGGTCGCCCAGCTGTGCAAAGAATATGTTTTGGGCTCCTGCAACCTGCTGACCCATTACTTCCATAACGCCGCCCAAGTCCGTCTGCCAGAAGGGCATATAGAATACGTGGTGCAGACCAAAAGGAATGAGGGCTCTCTCTGCAATACCGTAAATCAACGTGCCCAAATAGCCGGACGCCTTAACCAGATTGCCGATGGCACCGATTGCCGTCTGAACATAAGGCCAGATGAAAAACATAAGTATGCCCACAAACAGATACACCACAGACGAAATAATTGGTACAAACCTTGAGCCGCCGAAAAACGACAGTACCTGAGGCAGCTGTATTTTGTGGAACCTGTTGTGAAGCGCCGCAACACCAAGCCCGACAATTATACCGCCAAACACGCCCATCTGCAAGGTAGTAATACCCAGAACCTCCGCAGTCGAACCTATCATTGAATTGGCGGAGCCGGTAACCTCAAGCATTGCACTGATAGTCGTGTGCATTATCAAAAATGCAACAGCCGAGGATAGCGCCGCAACCTCTTTTTCTTTCTTTGCCATACCAATGGCAACACCCATTGCAAACAGCAACGGTAGGTTGTCAAACACTATCGAGCCCGCGTTGCTGAGTACCTTTAGGAAGGAATAAATCCATGTGCCCTCTCCCATAATGCCGCTGAGACGATACGCGCTCAACATCGTCTCGTTGGTGAAAGAAGAACCTATTCCCAAAAATAAACCAGCAACCGGAAGTATTGCAATAGGAAGCATGAACGAACGTCCGACACGCTGCAATACGCCAAAAATCTTGTCTTTCATATTAAACCTCCTAAGTGAGTATACCTTTGCTCCGCAGAAACCGCGATATTTCCGTTTACCGCCCAAATAAACCGCACTAACACTCAACATGTTTTCAATATGTAAATTATAACAAGATTACAGCATTTTTATACACCATGCATATTTCCAAAAATTTCTTAATTAATTTATCTAATGAGTCTTACTGAAACAATTGTGTCATCTGCACTGAAGAGCTATATCTTCTTCAGACAGCAAATTATTCATCGCTTTAAGAATACAGTAAGATGTTCCTAATCAACACTCTTTACGCAAGTTCTGTAATAATGTAATATACCAAAAGTAGGTATAACGAAACGGTATAATAAAATTTTGTGTAAATAAAAATCAGAACAGAGTAACGTCCATTCCGATGTGGTACTCTGAGTGCAATAACGTCCAAATATGCACTCGATTTTTCGATTTCATCGAATTGTATTGTTTTTATCCTGCCTTTACAGTTATATGAAACAGTTGCTGGCCCTATAGGATTAACAATCGGAGCAAAAGAAAGTTATGCGAATGCCTTAAAGCAGTATGCGGCAATTATTGATAGAGAAGCTGTTGGTGGATGGTCGTTAGATTGTATCCAGAGTATTCCTGTTACCCATACACCTGATTGTTTGGATGTCATGTTAAGTCGGGATGGAGATGCAATATATTTCAATATACTAGTATTCGTAAAAGAAGACTAAAAACCTGGTATGTATTTCGGTCCAATGCAAACAGTGGTTTTTGTAATCTTAATTATATATTAGGTGCTATTATGGATAATTATATGATTACGACCGAAAACTTAACCAAAGGAAGAAAAAATCGAAAATTTCCAAAACCAGCTCTTATCATATTGCTATTCTTATGATAAAATTCCAACTTCCGATGATGATTTGAGTAGAATTGTAAACGCCTTGATTGATTATCCTAATTGTGCTGTTTCAATACAGTTAATACCTACACATTACGAAGCGAATGAGAGCGCAGAAATAGATAGAGTAACACAGATTCTTGACACTCTAAGCAAAGGTATTATAGATCAAAGAATTGGTAACATTAGTTTTGCCCTGCAGAAATGCAAGCGAAAGATTACAGATACTATTCAAGCCATAAATCGAAACCATCATATGCATATAATATTCTTATTTTGGGTAATGATGTTGCAATAGATAAAAATTTCTACCATCTTCCTTGAGCGATAAATGAATTGTTATTAGAAACAGATAGGAATTTGAAAATATGGAATCCCGGTCAGTTCTCTTCAGGCTTTACAGAACGCCATTCATTATTACGGCAGATGAAACGGTTAAAATTTTTAGACTTCCAATTAAAAATGAAAGAATCTCAGCCAAATTAATTATTAACGAGTCTGAAAAAAATAGCAAAACATATACCTCAAACATAATTAATTCAGACGATATAAATGTCGGAAAACTTTGTTCATCGTCAAGTTGTGATACAATCGGTTTTTCTCTAAAATATTTAACAAAACATACGCTTGTTGTTGGAACCCTTGGCTCGGGTAAGACAACATTTCCAGTTAGTCTCCTTGACGTATTATGAAAATAACATAAGATTCCTTTTTTGTTAAAAAACCTGCAAAGAATGAATACAGAACCTTTGTACAAAGTATTCTAGGTTTATAAATATTTACTCCGGAGAAAATTTCATTTCCCCATTTATATTCAATCCATTTGTACCTCCGAAAAACGTAAAATTAGAAACTTATAAATCTACGCTGAAAACAGCTTTTTGGGCTGCAGTTTCTATGTCAACTCCTTTAGATAAAGTATTTGAAGAAACAATAAATAATTGTTACGCTTACTTCAGATGGCTTGGTACATATACGATCGATGATAAAGGTAAAATTTTTAATATTTCTGATTTTATCAAATGTTTTGAACAGACTTTTGATGAAATTGGGTATACCGGAAATACAAGCAAAATTGGACGCGTAGGCGTAGTACGTCTCAATAGCCTTGTGAATTTATTTGATAATTATTTTTCAATTCCACTTGGGGAGCGCTTTATGCGTAATAAGTAACATAACGGTTACTTTCAATATGTCAAGCCATACCAGTTTGCCCCGCAAGTATAATTAATTGTCATGATATAACTTCACTTCTCAAGATTGCATTTTAATAAATGCACTATTTTTCTTTATTTTTTAAACCAAAAATAGCACCTATAGCCATTAAGATATGATGCAATTCTTTTTCCTATTCTAATCAGAGGCCTTTCTATGATAAGGGATGACAAGGCTGCTACCAAAATTGATAAACCCCAAACAATAAAAAGAAACTTGAAAGAATATTCTATTTTCAAAACACAGTGCAAAATATCAACGATAGGTAGATGCCACAAAAACAAACCATATGATATGTCCAACTTCAATCTATGGCCTCCAAAGAAGTAGCCTGCCCCACTAGCTATGAATGCTATCAAAATTCCGGAAACAGGATTTATATATGTCCATGTAATAAAAAAATCTGCTCCCAAGCCCCAATGCCAAACAATATATAACACACAAGCCGGAATCAAAAACTTTTTATCACTTATTAGAGAAATTAGCTTGTCTCTATTTAGATAAAGTACAACACCAAGCACATACGTATATAAATAGGGCAAACAAGTATCCCCGTATAGCCTTCCTATCGTCGTTCCTAAAAGGGCGAGAATCATTGAATGCAAAACATTTAGTCCGAGTAAGAAAAACAATGTAACAATCTGAAATGAAAACTTAATTCGTTTCATATACGATATAATCAGTGGGGTCAAAATATAAAATTGTATCTGAACAAATATTGTCCATAGACTTCCGTTACCTAACGCTCCTTGAGGTACCAAATCATGACCACGTCCAGTAAAGAATTTTTTCATAAAATACCATATACTATCTCCTAGGTTTACGTCAACATTACCGCTTAAAATGTAGACTACTGCAGGGAGTACAATAGCTACTATTAAAGCAGGATAGATTCTAAAAAAACGCTTCGTGGCGAAGGATAATATACTTTGTGAACGTTCATACGAAGCTGTCGTAAGAAAGCCACTTAACGCAAAGAACACAACAACAGCAGGTCCCGGCGCAATTATTCGCCAAATTGGTATTCCAGCTCCGCTGCCTCCTCCCACAATATAAGCAGAAGTATGCGCAATCATTACCTGCAGGGCGGCAATCAACATTATAATATCATAAGAGTTCTCATAAAATTTTGCATCGCTATACTTCATATTTATTTTACCACCTTTTGCTTTAAATTTCTCATAACCTTTGAGCAAAATATTTTAAATTCATTAGTCCAAAAATATCTTGCCAAATATGCCAATGAAATAATCCCGACAGAAATCATTCCTTTTAAAATCAAATTAACCCATGATGCTGAACTGATTCCGATTTGCTTAGATATAATATTAATCAAAAAATGAGACCCAACAATAAGTAACAAGCTAATAAGAAAGTCCACATAGTAAACCACAGAAGATTTTCTAAAATACAGTTTGAATATTAGAGTGGGTTCATACCAAAAATAAGTAACCAGCCGTTCTATAACCGTAGCATAAATCACTCCAGCAGCATCAAAATAAATCCCCATTATAATAGATAAACCAATATTCACAGCCACAGTGCAGAGCATAACATATTTCGTTTTAGTGTATAACCCAGATGCTTCACGGTATGACCATATTGGCTGCATAGCTATAGTAAAATATAAATTTAAAGATACAGCATATATCATGTTCATCTCCATTAAATATTCATTTCCAAGCCACAATTGAATTAAGTCCTGAACCAATACCAGAACACATAACGAAACAGTTGCACTCATCCAATGGCTTATCATCTGCATCTGTTTAAAAACCAAATAATTTTTCTTCTCATCCTTTTGAACCAAAAGATTACCTACACTTGCTGTAAGTGAAGAGAAAAAAATCTGTACAAACGCTGTTAGCTGATTTGTCACAGTGAGATAATTAGAATAAAATCCAACAACAACTGTACCACATATTTTGGACATTATGATGCTATCTGTTCCACCCATCAAACTTGCAGAAGCCTTGTATAGAAATACAGATCTCATATTAGAGTAAATATTCTTTTTTTCTATAGCTGTCAATTCCTCCTTAACTTTTAAATAAGGATATGTCCTATCTGCCACAGCTGAAGCTATCAGGTTATTGGCAATTGTTGCGACAGCTTCCAAGATAACGTACGCTAAATAATTCTTGAATACTATAATAAAAACACATTGTAGTATTGTTTTTACAATGCCGACATAGATATTAATTTTGTTGACAAGAAAGGATTTTTGATCTGCATTTATTAATGTCGCTTTGTAAACAAACAAATAGGAAACAACCGTATTGGTCAAAGTAATCAAATATATTAGATATAAATGCGGAATGTCCCTATCTAAATTTACAATATATTTCAAAAACGGAATCAAGCAGCAACCTATAACGGCAACTGTTAAGGCTATGAGATTATAAACTCTATTGTAGAAACTTGTTAAAGCTTGTAGCCTTTTTTTATCTCCTTCGGCCAAAGGTTTGTAGTAACTGTATGCCATAGCCACACCAAAACCTAAATCCGCCATAGACAAAAGGGAAAAAACGTTTGAGAAAAGACTGTTTATGCCTAGGTATTCGACTCCTATGTATTGTATAAACAATTTTCTGCTAATAAAAGCTAATATTAATATTAACACTTTATTGGACAAACCAGTAATAATGTTCTTAAAAGAATTCTTTGTCCTGCTAGACTCTTTATTCATAGTTGAACCTCTTAACGTAGAAAAACTACGCTTATCTTTTTACTTATTTTAATCACGTTACCACTGCATATGGATCGTGGCATATCCACCAAGTGCCACATAATAAACGAGTCGCAGTATGCTTTCTAAAAAAACTAAAGCCTCAATCCTAGTAGCATTTCTAAACCCACTCACTTTAGAGTTGTTGCCAATGAGTACTCCCAAATATGGCATCATAAGTAAATTGGACATTATGATCAATCTACCAAGAACCACATAGTTATTAAAGAATACAACTATCAATGCGAATATTACAATTTGGGAAAGCATCAATTTTGACATATTATCATTATACCACTTATATCGCATATAAAATAACACAAATATCGAAATAAAAAACGTGAATAATAGGAAATAGTAGCCTGTTGTCCAAAAGGCTCCTTTTTCTATATTTTGCATATACATATCCGTTTTATACAAAAGTTCATCAATAGAGTCGCTCAATCCACCTAAATTAAATGCAGACAGCATATTGGGAAGTATGTTAATCATCAAAAAAGTAACTGCTACCGCTGTAATCGCAAAAAACGCATTACCTTTTTTTCTAAAGAAAAACAACATTACTCTAACCATGATAATTATGTATATAGAACTATGTATAAGCACTGCAAAAAGAAAAAGCAATATTGGAATTATCTTTTTCCTCTCAATATAGTCATAATACAGAGCCACAGTACAAAGAGAAACAGCCAAATTAAATCTAATTCCCGAAATAACACCAAAATAGTTCAAATTACACAAAATAAATACAACTAAAATCCAAAGTGTTCTCTTTGATAAATCAAAACGCTTATATATTTTGTAAATAAGAATAAAATTTAAACCATATACTAAAAATGAAGTAATCGCAGGGAGATATTCATTATACGGCAACAGACTAATAAGATAGAAATACAGCGAATAAATAGGTAGACTAATAGATTTATCAAAAATAGCAAAATATGTAAATCCCATATCGCGATAATTGTCTAACGTCTTATAGTGCCAATATAAATCCCATCCTTGTGAAGGTGTCGCAATGTGAAAAGATAGAAACCCTATCACTGCAGCAACAAAAAATAGATATACCGGAATGTTACATTCTTTTATAAAAACAACTCCTATTATAATTAATATTAACGGAACTATTATATAGGGTTGAAAAAAAACACTGAGCATATTACTCCCCCCTTACTGTACCTTACTTTCAATTTCTTTTAATGTATTGATAAATCTTGCTCGCATATATTTAGTATCTGTTTCAAACTTTTTATAGGTTCGCAATTTCTCAAAGTATAATTTCCACTCCATCGGATTTTCACACATGATAGTACCCGACTTAAACCATTTAAATACACCTGAAATTTTTTTATTTGTATTATCAAAGGCGAGACACGGAATACCACATATATGGGCAAAAATCATTCCATGAAGTCTATCTGTTATCACACACGAAGCTTCAGAGAAGATTTTCAAAATCCTCTCTACTTCGGCTTCTCTATCTTGATCTGGTATAGAGCGATATTGTTCTGTATCACACTCAAAAAAATCCGCGCCGGTATCTTGTAAATATCTTATTATCTCATCCTTTAAGCTATACGAAATAAATCTTTCCGCATCTTTCCTTAAACATAATAAAACACTCTGCGAATTAGCAGTTCTTTTTTTCTGCTCCACATCCCATGTCAAAACCACATCTGGCAAAAGTAGAACATTATTCTCTACAAAATTATCACACATAATCTTGTAAGATCTGTCTTCTCTTGCCATCAGCCACAACTGCTTATGCCTACTATATATTCTTTTGGTTTTTATAAATTCCTTCTCAGAATTTTGATTTGAGCCGAAATCGATAGTCTGAGGAAACATAATAATGGCATTTTTTTTGCATCTACCTATTATTTTTCTCCTTATTTCCTCTATCTCTGAATATAATACACCAAAGTTTCCACCACCTATTAGGCATATCATATCTTTATTTGACGTTCGCAGGACAAGATTCAGGTAGTTCTCTTGGAACTTACTATCCGGAATCCCAATCACACTATAATTCGGAAATGCTTCTTCCAAAATGGCCACCTCTGCAAGTGCAATAGCGTGATCACCTAGATTGCCATATTCCGGGGTAGTAACAACAAATATCTTGTTTCCTTTTGACTTGTATACATCTCTGGTTATAAATACACCCACAATCTGTCTAAAATAATGGGCTCTTTTTATCTTGCGTAATGTTCGTTTAATCATGGAAAGCAGTCTCCATAAGGCTGTGTTTCTTAACATTTTCATTCGCTACCTTTTACTTTTAACCTGATTATCTTACCAACTTCCTTAAACATACATTCAAACTTAGCGTGAATATATGCTAATGAGCTATTTTTCATTATTGCAATTGCAACGTTCTTTTTTGCACCTGCGTATCTTTGAATATCTAAATTTGATTTTATGTATTCATAAAGTTCCGATTTTTTTAGAGCAACAAAATTGCACTGTTTTAAAGATAACTGTCTACACTCTTTTTCAATGACCATTACCGTTAAATCGCAGAAGTCAATGTTCAGTTGATTATACAAAATATTCACATTCAATTTTCGTATAACGGAATTCATTGTACAATACAGTTTCTCAACTTGGTTCCACATCGTTGGCGATAGTTTTTTCATCATAGATTCATTGTTCATTCTATAATGATAGATAAACGTCCCTTCAGCTATATATATACTCTCTGAATTGGCAATAGTAGGAACAATTATATTCATATCTTCACCTATAGTCAACTGCGTATTGCAATATTTAATGTTTGCGATAATACAATCACGACTTATCAATTTTGCCCATCTGCATATGCGAATTCCTCTATCCAGATACCCACGATTCGTTATCAAATAGGGCAGAATCTCATGTTCAATGCCTTTTCTATCATACCGACCGGCAGGAATCGAATGCTTATCCTGAACTTGCTCGTCCCCATAGTCAAGATAATAGTTTCCACAAACAATATCAACTTTCTCTTTTTCTGCATAGCTGAGTAGAGTCTCGATTGCATCAAGCTCTACCCAATCATCACTATCAACAAAGAAAACCCATTCACCATGCGCTCTTTGCAATCCAGTGAGCCATGCTGACATTAGTCCTCCATTCTTCTTATGTATTACCGTAAGTCTACTATCTTTTTTAGCGTATTCATCACAGATTTTACCTGATTGATCTTTACTGCCATCATCAACAATTATAATTTCAAGTTTATCATATGTTTGGTTTACTACACTTTCCAAGCATGATTTTATGTAATTTTCAACCTGATAAACTGGAATAATAACAGAAACCATTACTACTTCCTTTCTATATCACGAATCTCCATTTCTTTTTTCATGAAACATATTGAGTTGTTTGGAACATAGCCCTTAATAACACTTCCTGCAGCAATTACACAATTATCACCTATATGCGTACCACGTAATATAACTGTATTTGCACCAATCCATACATTATTACCTATAGTGATTTCTCCTGATAAAAATTCTTCCTCACCTATATGTTTATAGTTATGATCATGGTCAACAATAACCACGTTATTTCCAAACTTACAAGAACGACCAATGTCTATAGAGTTTACCCCAGTTATACTACAATTAGTATTAAAAAAGCAGTGCTCACCAATCTTTACACTACCACCATTTACCGCAAGAATATATAAATATCCCCGACATTCAACCCTTTCTGCAACAAATACTGAGCTGTTCTCCTCTACCTTAATAATTGGCTTTCCATAGAAGCATTGTTTATATGCTATTTTTAATCTTCTTTTATATCTGATCTTCAGCATTGCAATTCTAGGAAAATTTTTCATGTATGTCATATATACTTTATTCATTAATTAATCCTTCTATTTTCTTTATCTCAACGACATTGGAATAATCCATATTCATAACATTTTTCTTAAATTGTAAAACCAATTCTGGATTATTTATAACAGTCTTAAGCCCTTCAGCCACCCCACCATCATCATTTGCCACAATTAGACCGTCTATTCCTGTCTGTACTTGCATTTTTGCTGACGCATAATTTGTCACGAGAACAGGGATTCCACACATTTGAGCTTCTGTAACAGCCATTGGTTTGCCCTCAAATCTTGATGGCAAGAAAAATATATCTGCACTTTTTACATATGGTAGCGGATTATTCATTGCCCCCAATAAATAAATACAATCAGACAAACCTACTTCAGTAATCATTTTTTCCAACTCTATCTTATCTTCTCCGTCACCAATGATATACCATTTAAATCCTCTCTTCAGTTGATTCTCGTTCATTAGCCTTGCTAATGCCAATACACCTCTGTCAATTCCTTTGTGATTAAAGGAAAGTCTACAAACAGTTACTAAATTCAGAACATCGCCTTCTGCCTCTATCTGTTCCTGTTTATAAGCCGAAGCCATCCTTTCTATATATTCTTTGGATAAAATGTTTTCAATGCATAACGATTTATACGCATATTGTGTGAACACTTTATCAAAATTTTCTTTACATTTATCCGAAACCAAGACAATACTGTTATACTTATAATACGGTTTTATATCATATTTGGGGTTAAATCCCGCTGCTATATAATCAAGATGATACCAAGCTATTTTTTTACTAGCTTCCACATAATTGGCTACATATTCGGTCGGCCATCCTTCGATAAAAGCTATTGCACAATCATATTCTTGTGCAATTTTTCGACTCAAATTTGCATTAACTTTAGCTACAAGTTGACTTTTTACTGCTCCTCTATAATACTTTTTCATAAAATATGGCAGTATTCTCGATTTTATTATACCTAATAACGCGTTTGGTTTTAAGGCTTTAGTCATCAGTTCTTCCCTTTTCGATTTAAAAGGAAGTGCCGCTTCCAGCACTTTAACACCGGGTGGAACAAGCTTATCAAGGGGAAAACCCCTTTTCATTAAAAGAAGGTCAATATCATATCTACTGTAATCAATATTCTGTAAAATTGATATTAGACTTGTTGTACTGCCGCCTATCATCATAAAGGTATATGCAATTAAAATTTTTTTCTTCATAATAGTTCTCCTTGCTTCCCTATCTCCGTACCCCTCCGCTTCCACCACTTCCCAGCTGCTTCTTAGCATACTCAGCCGTCTTTCTATCATATTCATCCTCAAGCGTGCATTTAAGACAGCTTACCGCCATTGCAAACTCAATAGCTTCTCGGTCGATCTTCTCAGTAATCAAACTATAAATCATACCTGCCATAAAACTATCATCACCGCCAACAAAGTCTACATCTGATTGTTATAGATATAGAGAGACGTATCTGCTGGAAAAAGCACAACCGCTTTCTCTCTTAGCAACCAATGATATAATATATCAATATAAAATTGATGTACCAAATATATTGTTAGGTTCGCTCTTGACAACTGACTAATAAAACACCTGCTCTTCTCTTTTAGTTTCCATTCATATGATGTCAAATAGAAGAATAATATAACAGATGCTACGATTGCAATAGGGGACAGATATTTATAAACCTGAATATTTTCATGAAAGTGCAACTGTTTCTGAATGACTGATACTCCAAAAGCAAATACCATCAACAGCCCAGAAGTAAGTGGCATCCATATATTTGATTTACATTTTCTATTCTTTTCTTTTAAACAATATCCAAAGATAAAATATCCTAAATACTGAATAAAGAGAAGCGGCCACGGCAAGTCAAACAAAACCGCCGAAAGAATTCCGATAAAAATAAAACCTATACCTATAAATATCAATTTCCTTATATTGACTTTTTTCTTTATATACATAAATAAAGGGGCAACAGCATACAGCCCAATTATCATATACATATACCACAAATGACTATAAGCATCTCCGCTTAAAGCTTTGAAGGCAATTCTTTTCCAATCGACGCCAATACTAAACAGTTTTTCCTGTAATGCCGTAAGTAACGAATAAAATACAACTGCTACTATTGTAGGAAGAAGAATTCTTCTGCAATTTTTTTTATAATATGTTGCGATATCAAATTCCTCTTTTGAGAAGAAAAGGTATCCACTTATCATTACAAATAGCGGCACGCACATTCTCATTACGATAGCAAAAAACATACCCGTATATATGTAAACCGGCGTCACCAAAGTATGGGGAACGCATATATACGTTTCCCAGATGTAACATTATAACCATGATGCTTGCCAGAACTTTTATAATATCAAGGTCTATATATCTTTGCTTCATAATTATGATATCCTTCCCTATACGTTTCTTACCTTTGTTAAAAACGCAATTTTTAATGAATCCTCAAAAGATAAAAGTATTGTTTTCATACCTTCGTTCATCGCATCAATCACTGCATTTTTCGTCACCATCTCCATTTGATGAAGAGCATAGTTCTGTTTCACATCATGTGAATATCCGTCAAATCCAGCAAGATGAATTTCGTCCACTCCCAGACTAATCAAAAGCTTTATTGCCATCAGTCCGGCATTATCCTGCACGGCCTCTATCGGCAAAAGCAGATCAAAATAGTTCGTCTGAAGATAAACATTATCTGCAGGAATATTTGATGTAACAATACACTTACTATACTTATCTACAGGGAGTTCTCTGAACCTTCGAAGATTGCTAACAAAAATATAATCAGTATCGCAGTTAGGATAATCAAAGTTCACGCTGATCGTTATAACATCGTCCTGAGAAGCAAAGGAACAGATTTTCCCAGCTTCATCTCCAGAACTCTTACCGGGAGCAATCAAGAGAATCTTCTTGCCTTTGAGCTCCTCTTTCAGCTCCGTCTTATGCCCTTCTTGCGCTTCCCCAGTTGCCATGTATTTCACATACAATTCCTCGATGTATTCTTTATCAAACTCGAAACGCTTCTCCTGCGGCATCATGGAGAAAATCTCATCCATTGCTTCAACAGTCAATGTATTTTTCTCACTAAGGTATCCGGCATAGTTTGGATGTGTCCAATGAACGGCCGAAATATAGTTCGGCAAAGAATATCCCCAATAGTTCTTCTGGTAAAAATCATTCAATATTTCATCAATTACGTTGAGCAGCGGTTTCAGATTATATTTACCGTCTACATTCTCGTTCAAATATTCAACGAAAAGTTCCGTGTTCAAGTTTCCTGAACCGCGCCCCATACCATAGATGGAAGAATCGATGATAAGGTTACGATTCGTCTGAGCGTCCACAAGGCTCTGAGCATTAGAATAGGCAAGCTGCATATTGTTGTGTGAATGGAACCCTATCCATATACCATCCTTGAGATTGTTCTCCACCATATAAAAAAGTCGAATAAGATTTTTCTTTTTCATCATGCCGAAACTGTCCACAATATAGAAAGCATACGGTTCAATTTCATTCATCATCCGAATCGTAGCAAGAAACTCTTCATCGGTATAAGAAAGAGAAACCATCGCCTGCACAAAAACTTTATAACCCTTCGCCTTGATTTGGCGGCAAAGTTCTGCCGCTTCTTTCAAGTTCTTTTTATGGAATGCGACACGAATACCATCTATAGAGTTACCATCATACTCCGGCAACTCGTTCACATCATACTCACCGTAGTTCATCATAGCGACAAACAGCTTATTTTTGCGGTTAGTCGGAATCACAGTCGCAAGCTCGTCAATAGTCGTGAACTTCGTGATTTCAGGATCATAGGTGACTTTATTTGTCAAAAAACCACACTCGATGATATCCACATTGGCATCTACCAAGCTCTTTGCAATCTTCTTTGCATTATCAAAACCAAATTTCCACTGATTGCTGTAGCCTCCGTCACGAAGCGTACAGTCCAGTACATGGATAGTGTTCATACTTAACGTTCCTCCTAGTCTTACTCCTTTTCCCTGCTAATGATATGATTGTAGATTGCATCAGCGATTGCGAAATCCTCTAGTTCATCAATATCTGTGCTTTCGATTTCTCCCACCTCAACAATATAAGGCTTGTCCCCAATGCGGCGTTTCAGCTTCGTCATAACCTCTGCCTTGTAAATGTAAAAACCGCTCGTCTCCTCATAAAGAGGCGGTAAATCCTGAGTGCGAGGGATATTGTTCAGCTCATAGTTAAATGGAACTCCATCTTTCCAGAGGAAGTCCTGGAGCTTCTTTGCAGCGAAGCTCGAATCATAATCTCCGGACAAAACCGCAACAAGTCCTTTCTCAATGCTTTCCGCCTTGATAAAAGGCGCAGTCGTGTGCGTCATGACATATACATCGGCCGGAACATCCTTTGCAAAGCACTGAAGCACTTCGTTCATCTTGGTGGTATCCTGATCGAGCGAAGCTGAACGCCGGAGATACTTAACGCCTTCCGGTATAAACTCCTGAATGTCAGGATTGCTGCAATAAACGTAAACCTCATCTACACCTTTCACTTTCAACAGTGTGGACAGTATGTAATAGCACAGTGGCTTACCATTCGTGAAGCATTTAGTATTCTTCTGCGGAAGCCGACGGTTGTTCAGCTTCATGGGTACAATTGCGATAGTTTTCATTTCTTTTTCAACCTCCGTGTAGACCCTTTTATAAATAATCATTTAAATCAACAATCGGATATACATCCATAAGGGATTCCTGTGTTGCATTACGATTTCTATTCCGTGAGCCTTACAGTAATCAGCCAGATATGCGTGCTGGGTAATTGCAATAGCGTTCCCCTGAAGCTCTTGGAAAAGTGACTCTTTTCGGTCAATCTGCTTGTCCACATCATAAAAATGATGCTGTTTTCTCGATGCAAAACGACTGAAATCATTACCGAGCAGGACAATTCTCTTGAATCCCATAAAAATAGCACACATGACGCAGAAACCGAGGACATTGATAAATGTGTTAGCATTCTTTGTCAGATCATAGCTGTTGTTATGAGTCGTCGGAAGAATCGTGCTGTACACATAGTAGCAGTTCTTATCATTTTTGATTTTTCCGATTGCTCTACGATTAAACAAAAAAGTCATGCTGCGGTTATTCTCATCTACCATTTTTTGCAGAACTTCCGTGCGATTGGCAAACTCAAACTTATCATATACGCAGTAGAACTGTGGCTCTAACTTATCATAAAGAGGTGATTCATAAAAGCCATTAACAGCGAAAGTGTGTTTCCCCTTGAGTAGAGTCACATCTAAATTTTTAATAGACGGCCCGTTTCCGAGTATGTAACAGGTTTCACCTTTGTATTTGTCTTTTAATACCGCATTACGCTTCATGTAACTTTTGTACTTGGGACAATCTGCTAAATATCTCAATCTTGACGTTACATTGATTGCAGAATAAATAGTGTCAGTCGCATCTCTTATTATTGTAATAATATCCATTTTTTCTCTCCACAATTAACCTACAAAATCCATTAAAGTTTGTGCTTGATTTTTCCAATCAAAACTCTCAGCGAATTTTCTGTTGGAATCATAATATTTTTTTGCAAGCACATCATAATTGCTGGCAATATCGTCCATGATTTTCAAAAGTTCATCTGTACTTCCGTTATAGAAAAGGATGTGGTTATCAAACTTTTGATAACCAGGAAACCTTGTTGAGACAATTATCCTTCCGGTTGCAAGATACTCCAGAATTTTTGATGGAAAACTGTTATTATTTTTTTCAAATTCCATATTTCGAGCACTAACGAACACATTTGTATCTTCCATCATCTTTGTATAACCATCTCTGCTAAGAAAGCCCTTACAATATATTCGAGAATCCAACTTAGCTGCAGATTCTATATCGGGAACAGACTCTCCTCTCCCAGAGAACATAAAAGTAAAATCATCTCGTTTGCTTTCATGGATTGCTTCAAGCAGCATATCCACACCAAGCAGCGGCTTTAAACTTCCGGTTGATGTATATTGAATCTTCTCTCGTCTTATAGGAGCAGTATAATCTGCAAAATCGGAATATTTGATTCCTCCCTCCATCACCTTAACATCAGCGGAGCCGTTAAACTTTATTTTCGTCTGAGCAGAAAGAATGATTACTTTCTTGAATTTCTTAAATTCTCTCTCACACGCCATAGCATATAGTTTACGTTTTAGATCCTTACATGCTGAACTATGCCCGTGATCAGCAACAATCAAAAGCGGTTTTCCGCCTTTTGCAACCACCTTTCTATATAGACCCATAAGCGAATAATTCATATTGTAAAATACTACGACTGTTTTCTTACTTACTTCTGCAAGTATTTTATCTTGATACTCTGCTACAGATTTTCTTCTGCTGTTTCCTCTCAGTTCGACAATCTTCTCGTTTTTATATGCTGCTCTTACATTTTTTTCATCACTTGCCTTAATCGAGTATGGCACATAAACAGCCTTTACCACTTCTGCGCCATTTTCCTGTAATCCCCAAGCAAGATTGTATAAGTACTTCCCTGCAGCCGGCAGCACATCCAAATATTTCTCTGACTCTGCATTCGTAAATGGTCCGCAAACAACGAACTTCAAGGAAGCTATATCTTTCTCAGTCAAATTTTTTGCCATTTCCATAGCGTCAAACCACTCCCGAATTATTATTGAGCAAGCTCCGATACAACTCTACATATTCAAAGTATTTCTTCTTGCAGTCAAACTGTACTGCATTTGCAATACAAGCTCTACTCATCTTTTCCTTATCAATATATCTTGTTATATCCACTACACTTTTAAGATCATGTGGCTTAACCACAAAACCACAACTCTCATTGACTACCTCCGGCAATGCTGTAGTGTCGTACACAATCGCTGGTGTTCCGCACGCCATCGCCTCTACAGTAGGCAGTCCAAATGTTTCTTCAACACTTGCATTAAAGAAAACATCCGCTGCAGAATAAATTTCTGCCAACTCCTGAACACTGTTCGTTCTTTTAACGCCAATCATACAATTCGGCAGACTTTTTAATTCATCGTCATTTACACCAACCACGACTACTTTCCAAGAATCGTCAAGCATTTCCGATAGCTTAACAAAATCTTTCAGCCCTTTTCTGACGTCCCATGTGCTCGCTACTCCAAGTACAATCTTCTTACCTAATATTCCATGCTTTTCCTTAAATTTTGACTCAGTTGGTTTAAATGTATCTAAATCGATACCATTATAAATAACTTTCATCGGCTGCTTGTTGAGGAAAGAATAATGTACTTCTTCCGCAAGCCACTTTGAAACAGGTACTAAAGTCATCTTGATGCTGTTAAAAAGCTCTTTCTTCTTCTTATAGTTCCATTTTGAATTATCCATAAGAATACTTGCTGGATATGCTCCCTTTTGAGGGCATTCATAGCACCCTGTTTTCCATCGTAAACAGTTAGCCACACTATAATAGCAACAATGTCCTGTGTACGCCCAGCAGTCATGTAGGGTCCACACAACAGGAATATGTGTTGATTTAAGGTAATTAAATAATATCTCAATATTTATGTAATACCCATGAATGTTATGTAGGTGAATTATATCCGGTCTATATGCTTTAATTTCCTCTACTAGTTTTTTTGTCGCATTAGAAGAATAGAATCCTGTCTTATCGGTTATTCTCGTCATCACGCCATGAATCTTAACATCTAAATCTGTTCCAATCCTTATACTTTTAATGCCACTATCCGTATTGTTCCTTGCAAACGCCAGAACTCCTTCTTCACCATTTTCATATAATGTCTTGCAAATTTCTGATGCAATACGCCCAGTACTCAAATTCCCAAAAATGTTGATTTGCAAAACCTTCATATGAACCCTCCTACCAGTAGCACCCGCCTTCCACACTGTTCTTTTGTGTCGGCGTCTCCGATGCATCAGGCCGAACCCAGGCATCGTTATAAAATTTATTGATTCGCGGGTTATTATCCCAGCGGCCACCTTTTATTCCAAACCATATCTGAGACATTCCGCCCCAGTGAATTGCCTGCTTCCCTGCTTGCTTGAACTTAGCCGCAAGAGGCATCCCATATGCACCGCAAGCAACAACGGCAATATCAAAATCGAGTTTCATTCCCTCTTCATACATCCAGTCAAGAGCCTCGAACCAGTTCTGAAAACGTGGATCAGAATTTCCTGCTACCGTCTGCACAGCCTTCACTGTCATCAGTGTGAATTCAGGCAATATCTCTTCGTTCTCCCAGATTTCCTTTCGTCTCTTATATTGCTTTTCTATTGTTTTGGCAAAAGGATGAACAACTAAAACTCGTTTGCCTTTCAATGCCGCCGTCCAAGGATGCTTTGCGAAAAACGGCTGAAGGTTATCAAGCTCTGTAAGAATCACATCTTGAGAACATAGCTCATTTACCAAATATTTTTGATAGCCTGTTTCCCAATAACATAAGACATCAACCTGTTTAGATGTTACTTTCATGAGTTCAAACCACCTGTCAAGCAAGGACGAATCATTAGGAAAAAAGCCGGACAGCGTTTGCAAATTGTTAAAATACTTATTGTTAATTCTTTTAAACACACCACACTCTTCACCCAACAACATATAGAGCATTGTGGCTTCGGTGCTTCCAAAACGTGCTACAAGGAATGGATACCCCCCCCGACCAGATTTTTATATACAAAATTATTGAAATCTTCTCGGTTTATAAGTCCTTTTCTTGCTGGAAGATCAACTGGAATACTGTGTTTCATTATTTTTCGATTAAACATACTCCATACACGATATATGTTGTAACCCACTGCATTATTTAGCCATACTGTTTTTTTCATATGATTTCCTCCACTTATTTTTCATTCCCGATAATAGGCAATGTAATCCAATAGCAAACACAGTTGTCAATACAATAAATACAACTACCGTCAGAACAGAGTCAGATATAAGTTCAAGCGTAAATGCATGAACAAGGTAAATTTCATAAGAAATCATACCAACCCTAAGTAAGAGCCAAGAATTTAGTAAAACTCTCATCAAGCCCATAAATGCAACGATCGCTATCGCCAAAGGAAGCACCGTGAATAGTGACAAAATATTCGATACTATGTACGGCAAAGTCTTAACCACAGATAACTGCGTTATTCCTGTAAAAATAATACCTACTGCCCCCGATATAATCAGAGCAGTTGCTCCTTTATGGAAGATGGTATTCTCAATCTTCTCCTTATTCTTGGCAATCATTACACCAAGTGGGAAGGAAAGCATCTGGCGAGCTTTCAAGAAAGGCATTGCTGGATTTGCAAGGAAGATGCTGTCTATGATAAACCATACTGTAAACGCAGCAATAAGTATTGCCGTTTCACTTATTTTACCCTTCTCGGTAAACTTCTTTACTACAAAGAACAAAATATAGCAGATAACGATATACTGCATAAACCATCCGTAACCTGTTGCTTGTCTAATAAATACTGCATCCAGCAGATACTTTTTTATTTCAAACTGCTGTGTCGCTCTCAAACCGACAAACTCTATAATCCAAAATGGAATGCAGGCCTTCAAAAATCGTTTCGTCCAGAAACATTTCAATCCATTCTTCTGGTAAGACATCTCAAGACCATAGCCGGAACAGATGAGGAACAGCGCAACGCCGACACCTGCTATAAATTGAATGCCACCAACACTAAGCCTCGCACCTGTGTGCGCCCATACAACTGTAATGATTGAAAATCCTTTTATAGCAGTTGTGAAGTCTCGGTTCATGAAAGCAAAATCAGTATTCGGCTTTTTAATAAACCCTACAAGGTATACAACCAAAAGGATTACTGAAAATACTGCAAAATACTTCATGCACTCTCCCTCACAACCTCCTGATTACACTCGCAGGGTTCCCTGCTATCACAGAGTTATCTTCAAACTTTCCGCTGACTACAGCTCCGGCTCCGACTACGCAACCGTCGCCGAGAACAGTACCCTTCAAAATAATGCTATTACAGCCAATAAAACAGTTTTTACCGATATGTATTTCCCTGCTCGGCACCAACTCACTGTCCCCGCCATGTACGTCTTGAAGCAGCTTCAGTCTATCCTCTGCGTCAACGGGATGAAAGTCATTATCCAGTATCTTGCAGTTGCCGCCAATACAGGTGTTATCGCCTATATAAATGCCTTTTCGCGCATAAATTGTCGCTCCCGAAATACCAACGTTGTCGCCAATTTCAATAACTGCTCCGGGGGCTCGGGTAACAATAATAGTGCGGCTGTAAAGACCTACAAGATTTGAGAGAAAACTGCTCTTGACCGTAACATTATTGCCAATCTTAAGCTTAGCTCCGCCTTTATTAAAAATAACCGGAACACCTTTCAGCAACAAGTTTTTTCCGTATTCAACCCCTGTTGCTTTCATCATTATCTTGAACCAGTTGCTGTTCATAATGCTCTCCCGTCAACACCCTAAAATTTCCTGTCCATACTTCTTTACCGAAGCCTCTCTGGTCAAATTTCCTATCAAATACTCATGACTGCGTCGTCCCATAGCTTCAACTTCCTTGCTGCCGGCATGCTCCACGAACCACCGAATATGTCTTACCATATGCTCAAAGTCTCCCGGTTCGGAACAATATCCGCCACAGGTTTCCTCAATCAGACAGCGGATTTCCGAGCCTTCCTCCAGTACCCCGATAATCGGTTTGGCGGCTGCCTCCAGTCCATAGTATTTACTTGGGCAGCTCACGCCCTTAATACCTTTAGCGTTCACGCACCAATGAACATCACCTGCGTTCAGGCTATAGTTCAAATCTCCCTTATCCTGATATGGAATAAACACAACATTGCTCATCTTATGCTCCCTCGCATAAAGAACCAGCTTATCAAGCACTGAGCCTGCCCCAACAAACGCAAACACAACCTCTCTGCCATCTGCCGCTTTCAAGCCGGGCTTAAACTCACCTATCACCTTGATTATGTTTTCCAGGTCATAGTACAGTCCTATATTTCCGGAATACATAAAAACGAACTTTCCGTCTAACCCGTACTTCTTCTTAAACGCCACAACCTTCTCATGGTCAGCGGGCAGGGGATAGATTTCCTTCTCATCAATCCAGTTATTAATCATCACAACGTTTGGCGGGTTCTTTTTAAACCTATTCTTTGCAGTTTCAACCAGATCCCTTCCAACCGTAATCACAAGGTCGCTTCTCTTACAACTGAACTTGTCCAGCGCCATCATCAGCTTAAGAATTGCCTTATTCTTGCTATAGCCCACAGCCATTATTTGCTCCGGGTTAAAATCCTGAATGTTGTATATATACTTAGCGTGCTTTATCCACTTACCCCAGACGCCCAGCAAACCGCCCAGAATTGGGGGCTGCGAGATTGAGAACACATAGTCCTGCTTCCCCACTTTAAAAGTTGCCGCCATTGCACCGAAAAAGTATCCCAAAATATTCTTCACCCGGCTGACCTTATCAGTCTTGCTAAACTCAGGTACCCTAATTCTCAGAACATTTATTCCGTTAATATTTTCAAAGTAGTATTTCCGTGTTTTATACTTATCCTCAATAGTTCCGAGATAGCTGGGCACTACGCAAATCACAGTAATATCAAAAGTATCCGACATTCCCTCGGCCAGCTCCCTGAGTATCTGACCCGTGGAAGCTGTGTCGGGTACATAGTAATGTGCATATATCAAAAGTTTTTTCTTTGACTTTTCTTCAGTCATTGTAAAACTCCATTTCCTTAATCACGTCTGAATAAATCCCGTGTATATACTTTGTCTTTCACGTTATCCAAGCAGTTATCATATCTATTGGCGATAATCGCCTGAGACATTTCTTTAAACTTCTCAATGTCGTTTACCACCAAGCTGCCGAAGAACGTTTCTCCGTCCTCTAGGGTCGGCTCATAGATTATCACCGTGGCTCCCTTTGCCTTGATACGTTTCATAACTCCCTGGATTGAGCTCTGGCGAAAATTATCGCTGTTACTCTTCATGGTCAGGCGATATACTCCTATAACCGTTGGCTTTTCCTTACTCTTGTTATACCGGTTATCCTCATAATAGCCGTAGTAGCCCGCCTTTTTCAGCACCCTGTCGGCTATGAAGTCTTTCCTGGTTCTGTTACTCTCAACTATCGCTTCAATCAAGTTCTCCGGTATATCCGCATAATTTGCCAGCAACTGTTTGGTGTCCTTAGGCAGACAATAGCCGCCGTAACCAAAGGACGGATTATTATAGTGTGTTCCTATTCTCGGATCCAAGCACACTCCCTCTATTATCTGCTGCGTATTTAAGCCCTTCATCTCCGCATAGGTATCAAGCTCATTAAAATACGAAACTCTCAGCGCAAGATATGTATTGGCAAACAGCTTTACCGCTTCCGCTTCCGTAAAGCCCATAAACAGCGTATCTATATTCTCCTTCTCTGCTCCCTCACAGAGCAGCTCCGCAAAGGTATGCGCCGCTTCAACCAGGCTATCGTCCTCCGCATCCGTGCCCACTATAATTCGGCTGGGATAAAGGTTATCATAAAGCGCCTTGGATTCTCTGAGAAACTCGGGACTGAATATTATCTTATCCGAGCCGAATTTCTTTCTCACCGACACCGTATATCCTACGGGAACAGTGGACTTTATTACCATAACCGCAGTGGGGTTATACTCTGTTACCAGCTTGATCACAGCCTCAACTGCCGAAGTATCAAAGCGCTGAGTTGAGCTGTCATAATTAGTCGGCGCCGCTATTACAACAAAGTCCGCATCGCTGTACGCCGCTTTTGCGTCCAGGGTCGCGGTTAAGTCCAGCTTTCGCACACCGATTTTGTCTTCATTCAAAAATTTTTCTATGTATTCATCCTGAATAGGAGAAATTCGATTGTTAATCATCTCAACCTTTTCGGGAACAATGTCAACGGCCGTGACCTTGTTATGCTGCGCCAAAAGAGTTGCAATCGACAGCCCCACATATCCTGTGCCGGCTACCGCAATCTTAAATTTCTTATTCATGGCTTTCTCCGTTTCTTATTTTTACTGCTTAAACTATTGTTTTGTAGGGTACACATTTGTATTTCCTTTGAAAACAAAAAAGCCGAGCAGCAAAATTGCTCAGCTTTTTATAGTGATAGTAATATTTATTCTTTTTCTAAATCATTTTGAGGCAGGGCGATGGCTTGATGTCGTTTTGTTACACATTCAACTTTTCCGTTTTCACAGCATTTACGGTAGCCCATATAAGCCCGCGACCTTCGTTTAACATAGCTTGCGGAGAGCTCTGCCCCGAACACCGTCTTAAAGGTGATTACATCGTCATGAATAACCCCGCTCTCAACAAATGCCATATATACACGCGGCTCAAAGATCAAAAAATCCGGGGCTTTGGCTATACGCTCCGATTTAGCTGCAAACCGACCGCTGTTTATACCGCATTTTCTTTTTCCGGTCGAGACCCCGTCAATTGTCACCAAATCTGTGCCCATTCTGTCTATTGTGTTTACGTTCAGCCTCATTCCCGCAGGGTTGGTATCGGGCAAATCCTCCAAACAGCCGATAAACAGCTCAAAATTTTTTCTCAGGGAAGTAATTCTCCTGTTGCGATATTCCAGCTCTTTTAGCCTTATCTGCTTCTCTTTAATAGCTCTCTCCAAATCCATCAAGTCTGAATCCCATGCATCCGCTTCACGTTCCTCATAGAAACCCTCATGCTCCGGAACGGCAAAATAGCATTGTACGTCTTGACTGCTTGCACGGTTTTCGATTATTTCCAGACGTTTTTCTGATAAAAATTCGATTTCTTCCTTTATAATCTTGCTCTGTTCAAAGGAATACAAATATTTTGTATTCCGTTTCAACTCTCTTTTCAAAACATCCGCGAACCTCTTCACAATTTCAGAGTTATTCCCATTCCTCTCATAATCTCTCTTTAGTCTATACAGCAACTCCATAAAGCACTGCTGAACGGTAACTTCGTAAATTATTCCGTTGTGCTCTTCCTTTCCTGCTTCAACGCCCTTCATTCTGCTTTCGCATTTTCCCACGACATAACTGTAGTAAAACTCCGTATTCTTCTCCACTGCCTTGGCGCGATAAACGGTTTCAATAAACCTCCCTCCGCAGTCCCCGCACCTTAGATTTTCAAAGACCGAAAAGGTACACTCTTGCTTTTCGGAATACTTTTTACGGCTGTCTGTCCGTTTTTTCCTAAGCTCCAGTCTGCGGCGCGCCCGCTCCCAGGTGTTTCTGTCAATAATCCCGGGGTGGTGGTTGGTTATGTAAATTTTAGGCGCCTGACCTGTATTAACAACCGATTTGTGTGTCAAATAGTTTTCGGTAACATATTTCTGCATTTCGCAGTCTCCCACATATTTTTCATTTCTGAGAATATACAGAACGGCGTCCGCCCTCCACATACCGCCCTTTCCCGTCAGAACATTATTTTCATTTAACATGTCAGCGATTTTTGTTGCAGACTTGCCTCCAACATAATTATCAAATATGAAACGTATAATTTCCGCCTGTTCCTCCTCAATCACCCAATCGCGGTTTAATCCCTTTTTGTATCCCAAAATTCTGTCCGGGCTGAGATGGGCTACTCCGTTTTCAAAGTTTTTTCTTATGCTCCACTTGATATTGTCGGAAATAGAGCGGCTTTCCTCCTGTGCCAGCGCCGATAGGATTGTTAAAATCAGCTCACCCTTGGCGTCTAAGGTATCAATATTTTCCTTTTCAAAGAACACTCCCACCGGCGGCTCCATTCCCCTAAGCCGCCTTACACAGCTCAGGGTATCAACCGTGTTGCGGGCAAACCTGGAGATTGACTTCGTCACAATATAATCCATTCCGCCGCTTAAGGCGGCGTCCATCATCCTCATAAATTCTTTTCTTCCTTTTGTTGAAGTTCCGGAAATACCCTCATCTGCAAAAATCCCTGCCAGCGTCCAATTGTCGCGGCGGGATATAAACTCCTCATAATAGGCTTTCTGCTTGGTATACGAGGTCTGCTGGCTTTGGTCGCCTGTTGAAACCCTGCAATACGCCGCCACACGCAGCTTGTTCTTACTTTTCAGGCGACCTCCCGTATCTGTAAGTTTTTCCGCTGCGGGAATTAGCAAAACATCCGCCTCATATTCACTTCTGTAATATGCCATAATTCTCTCCTTACTGTACATACTGCTTTTTTAATCCGATACCCTCATCCACATTGCTCAAAAGCTCCCCGTCTGTTTCGGAATTGTCGTACCATCTGACCTTGAATTTCAGTGGACTGTATACCGTAATTCCGTAAACAAATTTCTTTACCTCCTCCGACCTGAAGCACCTGAGAAATTCAGAAATTCTTTCTTTTTCTTCATGAAAACCGCACCCGCCGTTTTGCCATTTGATTTTTCCTTTTAGAATATCCGCAGTGACCGCCTCGTCCCTAAAATTTCCTTCATACAGGGAAAACCTTTTGACAGCCGCCGCTTGAAGCATTCGTATGATCTGCTCCTCATACACCCGTTCCGCACAGCAGCTTTTTATTCCGTGATACCCGGTGGAGCTGGGGCAAAACCAAATGGGGCGTTTGGGGTTGCGTACGTTTAAGACCCTGCCGCAATTGCCGCACATCAGCAGTTTTGTAAACGGTCTTGTTACATGGGGTCGGCTTACTCCCCGACTTAGATTGCTGTTTCGGCGTGCTTGCGCCGCCTCGAAAACTTCCCGCTCTATAATAGCAGGATGATGATTTTTCACGAGGTACTTGGGGAGCTGTCCGCTGTTTTTCACGCTGCGGTGAGTAAGGTAACTTTCCACAAAGGTTTTCTGCACCAGAACGTCTCCCGTATATCGCTGCTGCTCTATAATATCTCCTATTTTAGCGCCTGTCCATCCCCTTGTTTTCCGTAATACTCCCGACAGCTTCGCCTCTCTTTCAAGCACGTGCGCACCCTGAACGGACAGCTTGGGCGCGGGAATACCCTCGCGGTTAAGTCTGCTTGCAATGGCGCTCATGCCGCTTCCCTGAACATATTCTTCAAATATGCGGGCTACAATCTCCGCCTCCTCTGTATTTTTCTCAAGCTGCCTTAAACGGTAACCTCCCGATATTGTTTTATATTCATCCTCCCCTTTTTTAAAGCGATAGCCGTAAATCTCAATATTGGGAACCTCCCCTTTGGGAAATCTCATTTTGTTACCCTGTCTGATATTCTCTGAGGTTGAACGGCTTTCCTCCTGAGCAATTGCCCCCAGCATTGTTAAAACAAATTCGTTAGCGGGATCCGCCGTGTCCAAATTTTCCTTTTCAAAGAAAATGCTGACATTTTTATTTTGCAAAAAATTAATTGCAGTTAAAAAGTCAGCTGTGTTCCTGGCAAATCTGGATACGGACTTGCATACAATTCGGTCAATTTTCCCCTCCTCACAATGGCGAAGCAGCAAGTTAAAGCCTCTGCGATGAACATGTTCCGTACCTGTGGCCGCATAATCCGAATATACCCCTGCCGAAATCCAATCGGGATTGCTGTTTAGCAAATTGGCAAAATACTTATTCTGAAGCTCATATGAGTCCTCCTGATTATCGTTATTCGACGAAACCCTTACGTATGCTGCCACACGCAAGGGTCGGGAAAAACAATCCATTTTCTATTCCTCCTTTGTATATTTTCTCATATTTTATACCACAAACCAAAAGCGGTTTCAACTCCGAACATTTATGCAAGGGCATTATGCTGCAAGCAAGGCTATGAATTTTTTAAGAAATTTAACAAAAACTCGAAAAGAATTATTGCATTTTCGTGGTGTATATGTTATATTATGTTATATAAGACTTACATAAGGAGTGTTTGAAATGAGATATGTTATCGGTGTTGATATAGGCACCAGCGGTACAAAAACCGTTTTGTTTGACGAGAAAGGAAACGCTGTTGCCAGCTACCTTGTTGAATATCCTCTGTATCAGCCTAAAATCGGCTGGGCTGAGCAGGATCCCGAGGACTGGTGGAACGCTACCCATACCAGCATTAAAGCTGTTATCGAGAAGTCGGGAGTCAGCCCTGAGGACATTAAGGGCGTTGGTCTTTCCGGTCAGATGCACGGTCTTGTTATGCTGGACAAGGACGGCAATGTTTTGAGAAGGTCCATAATCTGGTGCGACCAGAGGACAACTGCTGAGGCGGACGAGCTTACTGAGAAAATCGGACGCGACCGCCTTATTGAAATTACGGGTAATCCTGCTATCACGGGATTTACCGCGGCAAAGATTTTATGGGTTCAGAAAAATGAGCCTGAGCTTTACGCCAAAACGGCAAAGATACTCTTGCCTAAGGACTACATAAGATACAAGCTCACCGGCGAATACGCCACCGAGGTTTCCGACGCCAGCGGTATGCAGCTTATGGACATCAAGGAGCGTTGCTGGTCTGATGAAATTCTGGAAAAGCTCAACATAGACAAGAGCCTTTTGGGCAAGATGTACGAGTCATGCCAGGTTACGGGCACGGTGCACAGTGAAGCAGCAAAGCTCAGCGGTCTTGCCGAGGGCACAATCGTTGTGGGCGGAGCCGGAGACCAGGCGGCAGGCGCTGTCGGAAACGGAATAGTTAAGTCCGGAATAATTTCTTCCACCATCGGCACCTCAGGCGTTGTTTTTGCTCACATGGACGACCTGCAGATTGACAAGGGCGGCAGAATTCACACTCTCTGCCACGCTGTTCCCGGGAAGTGGCACGTTATGGGCTGCACACAGGGCGCAGGTCTTTCCCTTAAATGGTACAGAGACAACTTCTGCCATGCGGAGATGGACGCAGCCGACGGTATGGGCGTTGACCCCTACTATCTTATGGATCAGCAAGCGGCCAAGATTACTCCGGGCTGCGAGGGTCTTATCTATCTGCCCTATATGATGGGTGAGAGAAGTCCTATTAACGATCCTCACGCAAAGGGTGTTTTCTTCGGTCTGTCCGCAAAACACACCAAGTACGACATGCTCCGTGCCGTTATGGAGGGCGTTGCATACAGCCTTTATGACTGCCTTGACATTATTAAGGAAATGGGAATTGACACATCGGAGGTTCGCGCTTCAGGCGGCGGCGGCAAGAGCAAGCTCTGGAGACAGATGCAGGCGGACATTTTTGACTGCGACATTAACACGATTAATGTTTCAGAGGGTCCCGCTCTGGGCGTTGCGCTTTTGGCGGCAGTTGGCGCAGGAATTTATAACAGCGTTCCCGAAGCCTGCGAGGCAACCATCAGTGTTAAAGATACAATGAAGCCCATCCAAGACAATGTTGACACCTATAAGAAATACTTCCCTGTTTACAGGGGAATTTATCAGGGCTTAAAATCCCAATTTGAGACTGTTGCAAAGATAGCAGAGTAAAAATCACCCCCGAGGAATTTGTCCCTCGGGGGTTTGAACTTTTTAAACAATATTTTTATTCGCCCGTTTGGCGAAACGGGACATGCAATCACGGCAAAGCATCGAGATCATAACTTTTCACTGCTGATAAAATAAAGTTTATTTTGATATTATAATGATGTTATGGGATACTTATCCCGTATAATTTATATTCTCACATTAGTGATCCTGTCGCCCGCCCCGTTGCGCTCCGTCGGCAAAAACTTAGGTTTATTATTGACATTGCATACTTTGTGCAAATCGGAACAATGTGAGCCGTCCCACTTCAAAAAAGTGGGGTCACACCCGACCTCCCCAAGCGCCGGGGCAGGCAGGGCTCCCGAAAAATCGAAGATTTTTTGGGAAAGAGGAACACATGCCTGTAAAAGCGGAGACTTGCCGAATAGGCAAGTTGACCGTTAAAGGCATAGTGCAACGAGGGGCGTAGCCCCAAACCCCAACAAAATTTTGATAAAGGCTTTGGCGACATTGCCGCCGCGGCTTGGCATGGCGGAATATGGGCTCGGCATTGGTTTTAAAGGCAAAGCCTTTATCAAAATTATAGGGTAACGCAATTATATACAAAGGGATTTGAGGTGTAGCCCCAAATCCCGATACTTAATTTCTATCTAAAAGAATATCCGCCTTTTATCATTACTATCACATCACTTGTGGCGGAGAAGCCTCTGCCGTCGTCCCTGGGGACTATAAGCAGGTGATTTGCGGGCAGAGCAGATCCGTCGCCCAGGTCATAGCCCACAGTGGTATCCGCAAGGCCGCCCTGGTCGGAACCTATTACCGTTCCGCTTCCCTTTCTCAATATAAATTCAGCTCCCGCGTCAAACACCACCGTCTGACCGGAGTTTACGTTTACAACCGAAAATTTCTCGGAATAAGAGTCTGAGCTTCCGCCGGACATTTTCTGCTCAACATATGCCTTGAGCTGGGGAACCACAACGTCCACAATATAGCTCTTTGTTACCACAGGGTCGTCTGTATCTCCCGGCTCTGCAAGGACTATAGTACCGCCGATTACCGCAAGTATGGCGACTGCTGCAATCAACGCCTTTATCAATCTGCTTTTCACTTTATACCACCTCTTTTGTAATTTTAACTTAATCATCAAGACCGAAGCTGATGCTTATTGCCTTATTGACCCGCGTCATAAGGCTGTCGTCCAGATGACCGATTTTCTCTTTCAACCGTTTTTTATCAATCGTTCTGATTTGCTCCGCCAGCACCACCGAATCCTTAGACAGCCCGTATCCCCCTGCGTCCAGTTCAATATGGGTAGGCATTTTTGCCTTGTTCATCTGAGAAGTTATGGCGGTGGCTATAACCGTCGGACTATACTTATTTCCCACGTCGTTCTGGATTATCAGCACCGGGCGAACGCCGCCCTGCTCCGAGCCGACTACGGGACTTAAATCTGCATAATATATATCTCCTCTTTTTACTACCAACTTCATTCACGCTCCGCAAGTAAAATTCCCGTTTTTATCTTTGGTAATATTTTATGCAGCCGACCTGTTTTTGTTCTGCTGCAGCCGGACAACTTGCGGTAATGAACGGCTGCTTATGTACAGATTAGCTTTTCACAGGATTATCAAGGAGGTAGTTATGCACGTCTGCAATCTTGCCGTCCTTTAAATAAACCCTGGGCACTCTTTTACCAACGACACAAAGGATTTCATAATTTATTGTCCCCATAATGTCGGCAATATCCTCAATAGGTATCTCGACCCCGTCAGAGCTTTTGCCGAACAATATGGCTTCATCACCGATATTGATATTATTGACATTAGTGACGTCAATCATACATTGATCCATGCAAATATTTCCGATTTGCCTGCACTTTTTTCCGCCCGCTATTATTTCCGCCTTGCCGGAGAGTATTCTGGAATAGCCGTCCGCATAGCCTATGGACACGGTGGCGATTTTCGTCTCGGGGCTTTCCGATTGATACTTTCTGCCATAGCTGACAGAGGTTCCCTTTTCCACGGTTTTTATATTTGTTATTTTCGCTTTAAGAGCCATTGCGGGCTTCAGGTTTAAAATGCTTTTATCAACAAAATCACTGGGCATAAGTCCGTACAGAATAATCCCCGGGCGCACCATGTCCATGTGAAATTCAGGGAACCGCATAAGCCCCGCACTGTTGCAGCAGTGGCGCAAATTTACCTTGACCCCTGCTGCCTTCACCCTGTCGCAGAGTTCGCTGAAACGGCGGTACTGCATTTTGGTGTACTCGTCGTCATCGTCATCCGCCACCGCAAAGTGGGTGAACAGCCCGTCAATTTCCAGGTTTGGAAGCTTAGAAATTTCAATGATCTCTTCAACTGTGGCTCTGTTGAGTTCTTCGTCCTCCGAATAGCGGTAGCCGACACGACCCATACCCGTATCGATCTTTATATGTATCTTTCCTGTTTTACCCAGCTTTTGCCCCGCTCTTGACATTGCCTCCGCCATATCCCTTGTGTAGCAGTTGGGCATTATATCCTTCTCTATAAGCTCCTCCGCATAGTCGGGATGGGTGTAGCCCAGAATTAAAATGGGCGTATCTATACCGCATTTTCTTATCTGTATAGCCTCATCCATAAAGGCAACGCCCAATGCGTCCGCCCCGTTGGCGATTAAGGTTTTTGCAACCTCAAGATAACCGTGACCGTAGCCGTCCGCCTTAACAATGCCCATTATTTTGGTATGCTCGCCTACGTGTCTGCGTATTTCGCTTATGTTATTAATCAGCGCGTCAAGATCAATGTCTGCCCACGCGCGTTTTTCGGTTACCATAGTTATTCTCCTCCGATTAATCTTTAAAATTATTCCGCATTTTTCACAAGGCGTATTGCCTTTGGTATTCTGTCCGCTAAATCAGACGCCAGTATTCCGCGGTCGCCTATCTCTTTTCTTGCCAGGTCTCCCGCAACCCCGTGAACAAACACGCCCAGCACGGCGGCTCTGTATGTATCAAGCCCCTGCCCCATAAAGCTGCCTATAACCCCGGAGAGAACGTCTCCCATGCCGCCTGTTGCCATTGCAGAGTTCCCTGAATTATTTACATGAACCCTGCCGTCAGGGGCGGCAATCACAGTGTCCTTGCCCTTTAAAACGGTAACAACTCCGTACTCCTCGGCGAACTCAACAGCCGCGCCCGTCCTGTCGTTCTCCACGGCTTCAACAGAGGTTCCGCACAGTCGGCTCATCTCCCCCGGGTGGGGAGTTACCACAATATTGCAGGACAGGCGATTTTTGTGCTTCCTTAAAATATCCATGTTTTCGGCTATTGCATTAAGCCCGTCTGCGTCAATTACAAAATCAGTGCTTCCGCTTATAAGGGAGTCTATCAATTTGGGAATGTCCTCATTTTGAGAAAGCCCGGGGCCAAACACACAGACATCGCTTTTGCTCACGCCGCTTTTTATCATTCCCAGAGCTTCAAGGCTCAAAGTTCCGTTTTCAGTCTCAGGCAGGGGTACCGTCATCGCTTCCGTCAGCTTAACCACAGCAATAGGTTGCTGAGACTCGGGGGTTCCCACCGTAACAAGGCCGCTGCCCGTTCTCATTGCGCCTGTTGCCGCAAGGCAGGGGGCTCCAATCATGCCTCGGCTTCCGCCTACCACAAAAACTCTGCCGCAGTCGCCCTTGTGGCAATCGTCACTGCGAACAGGGAGCAGGCGGGCGTACAAATCAAGCCCTGCATACACGGGAAGCCCCGTTTCCGGAACATTCTCCGCTATATACACAACCGCCACCGCCACAGTCCCCGAATGAGAAATGCTCAGGGAAGCATTGACCCGAGCCCCGCCGAACCTAATATAGGGCATTGACATTTCGTCATGGCAAACCTCAATATTGTTCAGGTTAAAGCCTCTCACGCCTGTTCCCAACGCCTTTGAAAATGCCTCCTTGGCGGCATAATGCCCCGCCACCGTCTCATAAAAATTCTTCGCCGCAGTCTTGGTGGCAAAGTACTCCGCCTCGTTCTTCGTGAATACCCTGTGTATAAACATTTCCAGGTTTTTCATATCCCGAAAGCGGGATATTTCAACTACATCAATACCAATCATAAGCTATCTTTCCTATCTTAAACCTTAATCAAGTTCAACTTTCTGAGGATTGTACTTCTTAAACCCGTTTCGGATTTCCTCGTTGGGGCTGAACAACAGCATCTTTCCCGCGCCGTCCTCGTTATAAATCACAAAGCACAAATCCTCTCTGTTTTTATCTATACAAGCGTAAACCTTTTTATATGCGGGATTATTCAAATATCTTTCAAAATTGGGGTTTGAACGGGTTCCCATAAGCTCGATTTCCCTTGCGTTAAGCTCGGTCAGACGCTTCCTCTTTTTTAGGTTTATTATAGCGTCAACGTCAAAATCCCCGTTGGTAAAGGCGTATTCGTATTCCATATTAACAGAGGTAATAAGGTTATACAGCAGATATATAAGCCCGCAGACCACAATAAAAATCACAAATCCTACATATGGCACCGCAAACATAAGGCTGCCAAGTATATATACAACAAGCAGCGCGGCAATAATTCCGCCTACAATAACCAGGTAATCCTTTGCTTCCCTGTTCTTCTTCACAAGCTGTTCAATAAAAATATCCATACAATCTCTCCTGTTCCTATAATAATTCTACCAAACTAATATACCTATGTCAATCACATATCATTCTATTCCGAAAAGGGAATATTTTCCGCTCCGATATTGGCAAGATTTGAGAGCTTAAGCCTGCCGTCCGACTCGGTGCCCACCCCGTATATACCTCCGCCGTAGCTGAGACCCAAGGTGTGGGCGCTGCCGCAGGAAACTGCCATAACGTCTGACCACAGTGATACAGAGCCCTGGTTTTTATCGTTTAAACCCTTTGACTTAACCTTTCCGAAAGCGTCAACATAGACAATATATCTCGAGCCCACAGCGGCGGTCACCACGTCTGCAAGCTCCGCCGTATCGCACTGGTCATAGCTGTTATCGCCCACAGCCGTAACGCTGCCGTCATACTTAACGAGAACCGTATTGCGCTCTCCCGTTGCTATATACAAAACATCGGTCTCCCCTTCAACGCTGCACTGACCATAGTCATTCCAGCCCACCGCCAGAACCGTTCCGTCCCTTTTAAGCCCTATGGTGTGGTTTGCGGAGACGGCAATCTGAACAATGTCCGACCATTCCTGCACGTCGCACTGGCCGTACTCGTTATTACCTCGGGCAATAACTCTGCCGTTGGCTTTCAGGGCAACAGTATGCCCGTCTCCCGTTGCCACGGACACAATATCCGTCCAGCCCGAAACATCACACTGACCGTACTCATTATTACCGATTGCAACCAAAAATCCGTCGTAGGTCATGCCTATGGTATGGTTGCCGCCTGCCGCTAATCCGATTATGCCCGACCAATCCCCCGTATCGCACTGACCATAGCTGTTGTCGCCCACGGCCGTAACGCTGCCGTCCTTATGAACAACCGCACTGTGGCTGTAGCCCGCGCCGATCAGTCTTTGGTATGCGTTTATAATACTGCGCATGTTGTCAACGCTCTTTTTATAGTTGCCGCACTTATGAAAATATGTCAGAGCATTTCTGTAGTCCTTAACGTTCATATAGGACATTGCCGCGGAATACTGTATTTCGCGGGCTTCGTCACCTCTGTACATGTATCTGCCGTCAAGCTCTGCAAGTGCCGGAGCCGCATTTTCAAAGTCACGGTTTACGTAATAGTTCATAGCGTTTTTGTACGCCGTCTGCCTTTCGGAGAAATACTGCTGCACCGAGAATATTCCAAATCCCGCCAAAACACAACATACAATACACGCCGCCCAAATCAAGATTTTCTTGTTTGCGGGCATGCGCCGCCGAACGGGCTTTACCTCCGTCTCGCTCTGCCTGTCCTTAATCTCCTTGGTGCGCCGCAGCCTTACCCATTCCTCACCCAAAGCCTCCTCGGACACTATATCCTCGGAAAGCCCTTGGTTTGGGTTTGTCCAGGAGCTGCCGTCCTCAAACAGTATCTTTGACACCTCTGCAAACACCGACTGCGTTATCTCCGGAACCTCAACCACCTGTGAATTTCCAAAGACCGTGTTGGGCTTTGCGTTTTCGTTTATGAACGGAATATTTTTAAGCTGTACGCACAGGTTCAAGTCCTTATCAAAGCAGCCTGCGTTGAGATATACCGACCGCACGGTCTTTGCGCAGTTATTAAACAGCTTAACCTTCATCACCTTGTTTTTGCTCCCGCTCTCCCGCAGAACCTCTCCAGTGTCTATGTATACGGGAGCGCCCCCACGATTTTCGTACTCGGTGCGCTTTATAACCTCATATGTCTTCTCAGCCACACAATCACCCTTTAAAATTTGTACTGCTTTAATTATACTACAAAGTTCGACAGATAATATTACAACTTTGTTAACACTGCAATACAAATCCAAAACAAAAATATTATTCCCGTATTGACTTGTATACATTATATGGTATAATTAGGTTAGTATTCAGAAAAGGAGACACAAGCATGAACGTTACGGAAGCTATTAAGAAAAGAAGATCCATAAGGAAGTTTAAGCAAATCCCCGTTAAGCATGAGGACTTGCTGACGATTATAGACAGCGCAAGATACGCCGCATACGGAGCCAATATGCAGCCCCTCAAGTTTGCCATAATGGAAAACGCCGATGAGGTTTATCCTCTGACCCGCTGGGCAGGCTATCTGCCCGACTGGAATCCGGCTGAGGACGAAAGACCTCTTGCGTACATTGCCGTTTTGGGCGACACCGGCCTGAGAAAGGAGTTCGGAGCCGACGCAGGAGCCGCCGTTACGAATATGATGCTGACCGCGGAGGAGCTGGGGCTTGCCACCTGCTGGCTGGGGGCTATCGATAAGGAAAAGCTCAGAGAAATGCTGAACACAGACTATCCCGTGCTGTATCTGTTGGCAGTTGGTTATCCCGCCCAAGAGAGCAAGGTCACGGATATAAAGGACGGCAGCATTAAATATTATGAGGACGAAAACGGCGTTATAAACGTTCCCAAACGCTCCCTTGAAGATATAATGCTGTAGATAAAAGACAAATCTTTTATTGAAATAAATAGGTTACATATAAAGTTTTAAATGTTACACAGTAGTAGGGGCGCCGCTTTTATCGGCAACAAACCTTGTATTATTATCGACATTGGTTACTCTGTATAAATCGGAATGATGAGTGCCAACCAACATCAAAGATGTTGGGTCACAGCTGCGCCCGCATACAAACCAATAATTTTATCAAAAGCAATTGGGTTGGAATGTAATTTGAGTGTTAATCCCATTTAGTTTTTATATACACAATTTAGCGACGGGGCGTCTGGGAAGCCGCCCCCTACGAAATATTAATTTACTGTGGCGACTATCCCGATTATATAAATAAAGCCGCCGCGGCGGGTAGGGCTCCCGAAAAATCGAAGATTTTTGGGAATGAGGAGGTGCAAGGCAGCGGGCGAATGTTTTTCTTGTCAAAGAAAAACGTAGCTTAGCGTACTTTGCTCCGACGAGGGCTCGGCAATGGTTTCAAGGGCAAAGCCTTTATCAAAAATACACTTTTCAGACAATTCGATGCACCTCCAAAATGGAGGTGCATATCAAATCAAACGCTTTTACTTTTTTGACTTAATTTGCTGCGCCATCATTTTGCGCTCGGCGTTAATTTCGTTTAAAAGCCTGATAAAGCTCCAATCCTTATTGGTGTCGGTGAGCATTGCCTTGACGGCTATGTTATGCTTATTCTTTTTCATAAAGTCCAGCACCAAATTCATATTCTTCTGATCCATGCCGCAAAGGAGCATAAACTCAAAGTCAGGCCTAGGAACGTCAGAGGGAGCTTCGGGATTATTTTCATACTCCTCCGGGTAGGCCGTAAAGCCAACAGAATTAAAAAGCTGCTCCTCTCCCACTATTTTAATACCTATGCCCATAAGCGCCAGGACGGGCCTCATTTTATTGATTTTTCCCTCGTCCGCATTATAAAATAAAATTAACGGTTTCATTTTCTTCTCCTTTTTATGATGTTAAAAGGGCTGTCCCATTAAAACAGCCCTTTTAAAAACTCTTTAGCCCGGAGGCCACTGCAGCGACCTGCCTGCCAGCAAGTGGAAGTGGATATGTCCCACCGTCTGTCCGCCGTCCTCGCCGCAGTTATTTACTACTCTGTAACCCTTTTCCGCAAAGCCCTTTTCCTTTGCGACCTTGGCAATCGCCTCAAAAATCTTTGCAACAACCGCCGAGTTGTCCTCGTTTAGCTCATTCGCCGATCCTATATGCTTCTTCGGAACAAAGATGATGTGCTCCGGAGCCTGCGGGTCGATGTCCAAAAATGCGTACACGTTATCGTCCTCATACACCTTTGTTGAGGGCACTTCTCCATTTATTATTTTACAGAACAAGCAATCCATTATTATCCCTCCAATCCTGTGTTAACCTTGTTTTGTCTGCTCGGCAACGATTTCATCAACCATTGCAAGAGCGTCGTCAATCTTCAGAGGGTCCTTGCCGCCGCCCTGAGCCATATCGGGCTTGCCGCCGCCTTTTCCTCCGCAGACCTCGGTCACCGCCTTTATAATCTTTCCGCAGTGAACACCCTTGGCAACAGCCTCCTTCATTGCCATAGCCACAAATGTAATCTTTCCGTCTGTGTTGGACGCCAAAACTATAACGCCGTCTGTCATGTTATTCTTTGCGGTGTCCGCCATTGTTTTCATCTCACCTGCGGTTACACCGTCAACCTGAGCTGTAAGCAAATTAACCTCGGGCAAATGCTTAATGGACGCCAGCATATTCTTGGTTCTCATTGCCGCCATCTTCTCGGCAAAGCTCTCAACCTGCTTCTCAAGCTCACGGCTCTGGAGCATAAGGCTTTCTGCCTTTTTGTCAATCTCGTGAATGAGGTTTGTTTTAAGAGCCGACGCCGTTGCCTCAATAAGCACGTCCCTGCTCTTGATGTATTCAAGAACGCCCTTGCCTGTCACCGCCTCAATACGCCTTACGCCTGCCGCAACACCGTTCTCGGATACAATCTTAAACAATCCGCACTGAGCTGTATTACTTAAATGGGTTCCGCCACAGAACTCGATGCTGTAGTCGCTCATAGAGACAACCCTGACTACGTCGCCGTACTTCTCGCCGAACTGGGCTGTTGCCCCCAGCTCCTTTGCTTCATCAATGGGCAGCTCTTGAACATTTATGGGCATAGCCGCCAGAATAACCTCATTGACCTTTGCCTCAACCCTCTCAAGCTGCTCCCTTGTCATCGCCTCAAAGTGAGAAAAGTCAAAACGCAGCCTGTCAGAGGTAACGAGAGAACCTGCCTGAGCCACGTGAGAGCCCAGCTCGTCTTTAAGTGCCTTATGCAAAAGGTGGGTTGCGCTGTGGTTTCTGGCGATTGACATTCTGTTTGCTCTGTCAACCTCGAGAGTAACCTTATCCGCAAGATTAAAGCTTCCGCTTTCAACCTTAACATCGTGGAGGTATATGCCCTCATCGGTCTTTCTTGTATACAGAACCTCCGCCCTTGCGGTATCGCCGTAAATCACTCCCTTATCGCCTGACTGGCCGCCCATTTCAGCATAGAACGGGGTCTTATAGGTCACGATTATGCCCGTCTCTCCCTCGGAGATTACCGCAGACACCTCGTTTTCCGCAACAATGCCCGCAACCGCACTCTCCGCCTCCATGGAGGTATAGCCCACAAACTCTGTAGGCTCGTTCACCATTTCAAACTCGTACACCTCGTCGCCGTCCCAGCTGGAGCTGTCGTCTCTGGCGTTTCTGGCGGTCTCCTTCTGCTTCTTCATTTCGGCATTAAAGCCCTCAACGTCAACGCTGAGCCCCTGCTCCTCTGCCATTTCCACCGTCAAGTCCAGAGGGAAGCCGTAGGTATCGTGAAGCTTAAACGCTTCCTCTCCCGTAAGGCTTGCTCTGCTCTCCGCCTTTGCGTCCTCAATATACTTGTTGAGCACAACAAGACCGTTATCTATCGTTGCGTCAAAGCGTTCTTCCTCTTTTCTGATAATCTTTCTGATGTACTCTCTCTTTTCGTCAAGCTCAGGATATGCGTCCTTTGAGCAGTCAATAACCGTGTCCGCAACCTCGAACAGGAACTGCCTGTTTATATCAAGGAGCTTTCCGTGTCTTGCTGCGCGTCTGAGCAGACGGCGCAGAACGTAGCCCCTGCCCTCGTTTGAGGGAATAACCCCGTCGGACACCATCATAACAGTACTTCTGATATGGTCGGTGATAACGCGGAGAGAAACGTCCTTCTTCTCATCTTGGTTATACTCAATGTTTGCAATGCTGCAAATATGCTTCATTACGTCCTGAACAGTGTCAACCTCAAACAGGTTGTCCACTCCCTGCATAACAACCGCAAGTCTTTCAAGACCCATACCCGTGTCTATATTGGGGTTGGGCAGGGGGTTATAGTTGCCGTCCTCATCCTTGTCGAACTGAGTGAACACCAGGTTCCAAACCTCCATAAAACGGTCGCACTCACATCCCACGCCGCAGTCGGGACTGCCGCAGCCGTACTCCTCGCCTCGGTCAAAGTAAATCTCGCTGCATGGTCCGCAGGGGCCTGTTCCGTGCTCCCAGAAGTTATCTTCCTTGCCCAGCTTAACAACCCTTGAGGGGTCAACGCCAACCTCGTTTATCCAAATATCCTTTGCCTCGTCGTCCTCCTCGTACACCGACACCCAAAGACGATCCTCGGGGATTTCCATAACCTTTGTGAAGAACTCCCAAGCCCAGGCTGTTGCCTCTTTCTTAAAATAATCTCCGAAAGAAAAGTTGCCGAGCATCTCGAAAAATGTGCCGTGGCGCGCCGTTTTTCCCACGTTTTCAATATCGCCTGTTCTGATGCACTTCTGACAGGTGGTGACCCGCCTCTTCGGAGCCGTTTCGGGGTTTTGAAACCATGGCTTCATGGGAGCCATACCCGAATTAATCAGAAGCAGACTCGCGTCATTCTTCGGCACAAGGGGAAAGCTATCCAGCCTCAAACAACCCTTTGATTCAAAAAAGGTCAGAAACTTTTCTCTTATCTCATTTAAACCTAATTTCTGCATAACACTACCTCATTATTTATTATTCTTTTATAATTAAAATTGTTAAAATTATTCGCCCACCCAATGGGGTTTGGGGCAACGCCCCAATCGGTTTCCCCGAAGGGGAAAAACGACGGAGCTCGGGGCGGAGGCGGCGAGCGCAACCGGGCGGGCGAACGGTTTCAAAGGTATAACCTTTGTCAAAATACATATTTTCCACAGTTTTTGTTTACAAAAACCCGCAACCTAAATTATAACAATTTTATTTATCCTCGTCAAGAGTTTTGCAAAGATACTTATATATTTCCTCCGCTTTATTTTTCAAAATCGACTTTGCCTTATTCGCCTGAGACTTTCGCCCCACGTCAATTTTAAGCTCCAAAATCGGGGAACCTGTATCCAGCATAATCAGGGACGCCATATACCTGTTGTTCCCCACGGGCTCAATGTCGGTTATAACTCCGTTGGGGTTTGTTCTCTCGTCAAAGCTGTCCTTTCGGGCAAACTCCTTTAGTCTTTCCCGAATTGCGGCGGGAATACGCTCAGAGAAGAATTGGTTAGCGTCCTCCCCTCTATGGGTCAGCCTAACGCATTCCTCGCTTCTGTAAAACAGTCTTTCGATAAACTCGTCCTCTATAAGCTCGCTGAGCATGATTGTCAAATCAAAATAGCTCATTACCTCCTCATCCCAGGTGAGCACCTCCGCCAGCTTTTCCACAGACAAAGGATAGCTGTATACCTTTAGGGTATAGAGAATGGCAAACTTCATTTCATCCTTTTCCAAAAACATCCGCAAATCTCTCCAAAGTTATTTCTCATATTCCGTATAGGGCTTTTTATGTTTAAAGTACACCCCGATAAGCCCGACTCCCGCATGGGCGGTTATAACCGGTCCGATATGGCAGTAGGTTATCTTCCCCGGCTTAACCCTTTCCTTCAGCATCTGCTCCACAATGGCAACCTTATCGGGAGCGTCCGTGTCCAGTATCATAACCTCGTTTTCCTCGGGGTTTTCCATACGCTCCTCCACGTATCCCACAAGGATTGACATTGCCTTTTTCAGCCCGCGCACCTTTTTGTACGCCTCAACAAGACCGTCTCTTATCATCAGTATGGGCTTTATGTCAAGCAGAGCGCTTATCGCCATGGTGGTCGCCTTTATTCTGCCGCCCTTTTTCAAAAAGGTCAGGTCGTCCACGACAAAATACGCCGTATCTCTCTTATACACTTCGGTCAGGTAATCTATTATCTCCTGCTTGCCCGCGCCGCTCTTTGCCATTTCCGCAGCGACAATAACGGGATAACCGATAACCATTGTGTACATTTCGGAATTAATAACCGTAATGTCAAAGCCCTCCTCCTCTATGAGTTGATTGGCTACCATGTTGGCTGTATTGTTAATTCCGCTTCCGTTGGCGGAAATAGACACATATATAATCTGATTTTCCTTGCCTATCTCGCGGAACATTTGCTCCACGTCCTCAGGGGACATCTGGCTGGTGGTGGGAACGCTCTCGCTTTTGCGAACCTTTTCGTAAAACTCCTGCACGTCAAAATCCTTGCCTGCGACTATGCTCTCTCCGTCCAGCATAATCATAAAGGGCAGAACCCTGATATCATACCTTTCCGCAACCTCCGGCTCAATATCCGCCGCTCTGTCAACCATAAACTTTATCATTTAGGTACCTCCTATACGATTAAAATTGTGTTAAGTGACCCTCGTTTTGCATTCCCGAAAACCCCAGCTGCCTCAACACCTCATAAACTATTATCGCCACCGAGTTTGAAAGGTTCAGGGAGCGCATCTTTTCAAGCATGGGTATTCTTATGCAGTCGTCATAATTATCATGGAGCAGTTCTTCAGGCAAGCCCTTGGTCTCCTTTCCGAACACCAAGAATATGTCCCTGCCCTCCTCTATAACCGCAGCATAATCCACATCGGAATACACATGCCGCCCCTTGGTTGTGCAGTAGAAAAACCTGCCGCTCGGGTGCTTTTCCCTCACCTCCTCAAAGGATTGGTACTCACTGAGGTCAAGCTCCGACCAATAATCCAGTCCCGCACGGCGCACCTGCTTCTCGCTTATATCAAAGCCCAAGGGGTGCACCAGGTGCAGAGCCGCTCCCGTCACGCTGCAGGTTCTGGAAATATTCCCTGTGTTGGAGGGGATTTCAGGCTCAACCAATACCACGTTTATTTTCAAGCTGTAACATCTCCTGTTCTGTAAATCTACGACCAGAACTTGCGGTCAAGGGATCTGTATTGAATTGCCTCCGCAATATGATAATCCTCGATATTTTCACTGCCGTCAAGATCCGCTATTGTTCTGGCAACCTTTAAAATTCTGTTATAGGCTCTTGCGCTCATTCCCAGGCTTTCAAAGGCATTTTTCAGCATTTCGTTGGCGGCATAGCCAAGGCGGCAGTGCTTCTCTATCAAGCTCTGGGTCAGACGGCTGTTGGAATGTATTCCCGTCCCCTCGTACCGCTCAGTCTGGATTTTTCTGGCTCTGTCAACCCTCTTTTTCATCTCGGCAGAGCTCTCCGACTTACCATGAACTTCCAAATCGCTGTACTCCACGGCGGGCACCTCAATATGTAAATCAATCCTGTCAAGGAGAGGGCCGCTGACCTTGCTTAGGTACCTGCTTATCTTCTTACCGCTGCAGGTGCAGTCGTGCTTCTTATCTCCGAAGTAGCCGCAGGGGCACGGGTTCATGGAAGCCACCAGCATAATATTGCAGGGGTAGGAATAGGTTCCGTTCACACGGGTTATGGTAACAGACCCGTCCTCCAAGGGCTGGCGCAGGATTTCCAAAGCGTCCTTTCTGAACTCGGGAAGCTCGTCCAAAAACAAAACTCCGTTGTGGGACAGGCTGATCTCTCCCGGTCTGGGATTTGCCCCGCCTCCCGAAAGACCTATTGCCGAAACCGTATGGTGGGGATTTCTGAAAGGTCTTTGCAGAATCATAGGCATATTGCTCGGCAGTTTTCCCGCAATGCTGTAAATCTTTGTCGCCTCTAAAGCCTCCTCAAAGGTCAGGTCGGGAAGTATAGACGGCAGCCGCCGCGCAAGCATAGTCTTTCCCGAGCCGGGAGGGCCTATAAGCAGTATGTTATGCCCTCCTGCCGCGGCCACCTCCATGGCTCTCTTTACGTTTTCCTGCCCCTTTACCTCCGAAAAGTCCAGGCTGAACTCAGCAGCTCTGCCGAAAAGCTCTCTTAAATCAACGTAGGTTGGCTTTATGGGCTTTTGCCCGCTTAAATGCTCCATCAGATCCATAAGGCTCTTCACGCCGTACACCTTAACGCCCTCGACCACCGCCGCTTCCTCCGCGTTTTCAACGGGAACGAACACCTCTTTTATTCCCGACTGATACGCCTTGATCACCATAGGCAGAACTCCGTTCACACGTCTCACAGCTCCGTCCAGAGACATCTCGCCGATAAACGCCTTGCTCTCGCAGTCGCCGATATAAATCTGCTCTGATGCGGTGAGCAAGCCCATGGCAATTGGCAAATCAAGCCCTGCGCCCTCCTTTTTAACGTCGGCGGGAGCAAGATTTATAACTATACGCTTTCCCGGAATAATATATCCTGAGCCTGACAGGGCGCTCCTTATGCGCTCCTTGGATTCACGGACGGGAGCGTCGGGCAGCCCCACAATCTCCCATGAGGGAAACCCGCCGCTGACATTTGTTTCAACTCCCACAATGTATCCGTCAATCCCCTGTAGTCCGCAGCCGTTAATCTTTGTTATCATAAAAATCCCTACTCCTTATTTTATCCTATATTTCCACGTATCGCTTCTCGTATTCCTGTTTGTTAAAATAAGATGAAAGAATGGGCTCAAACAGCACGCCCTCTCTGACTTTTATTTCCGGATGGCGGACGGTCTCCAAAATCGCCTTGTATACAAATCCCGCGGCTATGTTTGCCGCCTCGGTTATGCTACTGCCCTTTAGAATTGCTCCTGTCAGAACAGAGGTGTACACATCTCCGGTTCCGTGAAACGGTCTGTTCACAAAGCCGCAGTTCACCTTATAATACCTATCCTCGTCGCCGTCATACACCGCAACGCACATTGAATTTTCCGAATCCATAACACTGGTTATAACAACATGTCTCGCGCCCAGCTGAGACAGCTTTTTTAAATATCTCTTTATTTTCGCATTGCTTACGGGTCTTCCGCTGTATTTTTCACCGATAAGCAGGCAGGTTTCGGTCACGTTGGGCGTTATAATATCCGCTATTCCGCACAGTTCCCGCATACCGCCCAGCATACCGTTGATTTTATCCGAGTAGTAATCTCTATTTACAAGGTCATTGTCCCCCATAACCGGGTCAACCACTATGAGAGCGCCTTTCTCCTTTGCCTCAATCATAAAGTCCTTCAGTATTTCAAGCTGCCCGGGGCTCCCTATATATCCGCTGTAAACCCCGTCAAATTCAAGACCCAGCTTTTTCCAATGAGCGATTATTTTGGGCATTTCCTCGGTCAGGTCGCAAAAGGTGTAGTCGGTGAACTCATAGGTGTGGGTAGACAGCACGGCCGTGGGCAGAGGGCATACCTCAATTCCCATGGCGGACATGATTGGGATAACCTCGGTTAAGGACACCTTTCCGAACCCCGACATATCATGAACGGCACACACCTTAGGTATGGGATTATATATCTTTTCCATTATATCATCTCCTGATTTAATCCTGCTGTTTATTCAGCAAGGCAAGCTCTGCCTCTGTAAGCTCCCGTATTTCTCCCGTGCCGAGACTGCCGTCAAGCTCAAGCCCGTTCATGGCAGTGCGCTTGAGATAGAGAACCTTGTTGCCCACCGCCTCAAACATACGTTTAACCTGGTGGAACTTTCCCTCGTGTATCACAACCCGACCTGCTTTTTCTCCAATGGCTTCAAGAGAAGCAGGGGCGCAGAGAAAGCCGTCCTCCAAAGCTATGCCCTGCTTAAAGCGGAGAATGTCCTCCCGGGTTACGCTGCGCTCCAGCTTAACCTCATAGGTTTTGGGAACGTGCTTTTTAGGGCTCAGCAGCCTGTGCGCCAAGTCCCCGTCATTTGTCAAAATGCACAGTCCCTCGGCGTCAATATCAAGCCTGCCCACCGGGAACAGGTCAAGATGCTTAAACTCGGGCGGCACAAAATCTGTCACAACGGGAAGCCTTGCATCTCTCGTTGCGGAAATGTATCCCTCGGGCTTGTTCAGCATCAGGTACACGAACTCTCTGTACCTCTGCAAAACGCCGTCCACATAGACGCAGGCGGTCCCCGGGTCAATATTGGTTTCGGGTCTGGGTCTTTCCGTCCCCTCCACCTGAACTCTGCCCGATTTTATCAGCTTCTTTACGTCCGCTCTGGAGCCCAGCCCCAAGCCCGCAGCCAAAAATTTGTCCAGTCTCATATTTACCTCTCATAAATCGCCGATTTCCCCATATAATTATACGTAATCTAAATATACAGGAGGCGGCCATGAAAAATTTTATCAAAAGCTATAAGTACAAAATAATATTTATACTGTTTGCCTCGGTTATAATTGCTGTGGTATTCGCCCTGTTCTCTGTGGACAGCGCCACAAACTCCAAGAACCTGGAGTTTATATCCTCCTACGGCTGGGAGGTTGACAGCTCCCCTGCCGACATTTCACATATAACCGTCCCCAAGGAGCCAAACGGAATTTACCTAACCTATGCAGGCATATCCGCCGTCAATAATACATCTCTAACTGACTACTGCGGCGAGAGCCTTACCCGATACTCCTATCGGGTTCTAAACCACAGCCGCTCCGACGGCGGCAAAATCAGAGCCAATATATTCGTGCATGACTCCCAAATAGTCGCCGCAGATATATCCGACATTTCAAAGGACGGGAGTACTAAACCGATTTCCGATACAAATGATATAACATCAAATTAAATCTCCCACCGCCCGGGTCCGGCGGGCGGAACTGGGCTAGGCACAAAAATACCAATGTGAGGATATAATTATGTGGGATAATTTGCAATATACCCACACCTGCGCGCCTCACGTGCGGTCTTACGACCGCCTGCCGTGCTTGCTATCCGCCTTTTCCAAAGGCGGTTAAAATCGCAAAAAGTCTCACGACTTTTTGCATGTTTACAGTATTATAACACAAACCTCTACATATTGGCAAGTATTTTAATTTGTGTAATCAAATCAACTCCTCAAGCGCATGAACCTGAAACAGATTTGACATATTAATATTTTATTGGTATAATTATTCTAATTGTTTTAGTAGGAGGAGTTTATTTGGCTAAAAATATCAAGATTGATGACGCTACCAAAAAGCAGCGGGACAAGCGCAATATTATACACACGGTTTTGTCCGTTCTTGTTATAATCGTTATGTTCAGACAATTTTTCATGGGCAACTACTCAAACGTTTTCACCTGCCTGCTGACAATTGTGCTGTTTACAATCCCTACGGTGGCGGACAGAACCTTAAATATCAAGCTGCCTATAGTCCTGGAGGCGCTGATAATGTTCTTCATATTCTCGGCGGAAATCCTTGGCGAAATTCAGAGCTTTTACACAATTATACCATTTTGGGATACTCTCCTGCACACCATAAACGGATTTATGATGGCGGCAATCGGCTTTGCCATGATTGATATTCTCAACCAGTCGCCCAACTTCCACATGAACCTATCTCCTATATTCGTGGCGTTTATAGCGTTCTGTTTTTCCATGACAATCGGCGTAATTTGGGAATTTTTCGAGTACCTTATGGATCAGTTTTTCCTGACCGATATGCAAAAGGACTGGCTGATGAAGGATGTGTCCTCGGTTCTGTTGAATCCCAGCGGTCTTAACGACCCCATCGTTATCAGAGACGTGACAAAAACAGTCATAACAGGCACTATTGACGGAGTGGAGCAGGATTGGGTTATAAACGGGGCATACCTTGACGTCGGAATTGTAGACACCATGAAGGATATGATAGTAAACTGCGTAGGCGCCGTCGTGTTCTCAATTTTCGGATTTTTCTATATCAGCAATCGAGGCAAGGGCAGAGTTGTTTCAAGCTTTATTCCCAAGCTGAAAACCAAGGAGGAAATCAGAGAAACAGAAGAAATGCTCAAAGCCCGCAAAGAAGAAAACGAGAAAAAACACGAAGCGAAAATAAACAGAAAGAGACTAAAACGCAATTCAAAATAAAGACGGACTGCCGCATTGCTCGGCAGTCCATTTTTGTTAGAATATCAAAATTCCCAGTACCGCACCGCACAGTATATAAACTATGGGGTGTATCTTTTTCAGCTTTTTAATGTTGAGCAGGATCAGCACCGCCACACATATAATAAAAGCCTTTATGTCAACTATATCCATAAGCCTGCCCGTCTCCTTAAACAGGTCAATATTCAGCACCGACACCTTTATAACCTGAAAGGCAGCTGCGGCAATCAATCCCGCAACGGCGGGGCGCAGACCGTAAAAGGCGTACTTTACCGGGTTGCTCTCCTGAAACTTCTCGAGAAAGTGGGCTATGACTATGATTACTATGAGGGAGGGCAGCACCAGTCCCACGGTTGTCACCAGAGCCCCAAGCACCCCGCTTACGGTAAAGCCCGTATAGGTTGCCATATTAATTCCCAAGGGGCCCGGAGTGGACTCTGAAATCGCAACCATGTCTGATATATCGTCTACCGTTATCCAGTTGGGATACCTGCTTGATATTTCATAGATAAAGGGCAGGGTCGCAAGACCTCCGCCGACGGCAAACAGCCCTGTTTTGAAAAATTCATAAAACAGCAGTAAATATGTCATTATTCCTTACACCTCCCCAGCTTTCCCGCAACCAAACCGACTATCAGCGCGCCGATTATAACGTATACCGGAGAAATCCCCAAAAGCCCCGCCACAATAAAAGCAAGAACAAATACGACAACTCCCGTAACGTCCTTAACGCCGGACTTGAAGAATTTTATAACCGCATTGATAATAAGAGCGGCAACCACCGCGCGTATTCCGCCAAACGCCTTCTGCACGGCCTCAATCTCGGCAAAGTTTTGCAAAAACGCCGCCAAAATCGTTATGATTACCAGAGACGGAAAAACAACTCCCGCAGTGGCAAAAATCGCCCCCGCTATTCCTTTCCTTTTATAGCCTATAAAGGTAGCTGTGTTCACCGCAATAACGCCCGGAGTGCACTGCCCCACAGCAAAGTAGTTAAGCAGCTCCTCGCTTGTCGCCCACTTTTTGTTCTGGACAACCTCCCGCTCCAGAATGGGCAGCATGGCATAGCCGCCGCCGAAGGTCATAACCCCCACCTTGGCAAAGGTTAGAAACATTGTAATAAGCTCTGACAAAAAACCATCCTCCTTTACATAGCCTATTATTTACAAAATACCACTGCCTATATTACCATATTTTTCATTGCCTGTAAATACACAAAATTATTGTTTGAAAACCATCAAATTTGGCAATTTTTTGACCTCCCACGTATTGACAAGATTATTTCCGAGTTGTATAATAATGAAATAGCCTTAAAGCGGGTATGTTGTTTGGTATCCCTATTACAATGTAAATGCTAAGACTTTGTACATTAATCCGCCTATTTTGATAAAGGCTTTAGTATAATATGCCGCTAAAGCGGCGGGGACTGCGCGCCTCACGTGCTGCCTTCGGCAGCCTGCCGTGCTTGCTATCCGCCTTTCACAAAGGCGACTTAAACTCTCAAAAAGGGCTAGGCGACAGATTATTTTACCAAATATAAACAAAATTATATGGGTATAGTATAAAAATAAAGTTTTAGTTATTACACAGTACTATAAGATTTTAACTTAAAAATAACGATAAAGGAGATGTGTTTGCTATGATAAAAAACGGTGCCGATATTATCTTGGAATGTTTGCTTGAGCAAGGTGTTGACACGGTTTTCGGATATCCCGGCGGCTCTATCTTGAACGTATATGATTCCTTTTATAAGTATTCGGACAAGATTAAGCACATTTTGACAGCCCACGAGCAGGGTGCGGCTCACGCTGCCGACGGATATGCCAGGAGCACGGGAAAAGTCGGCGTGTGCTTTGCCACCTCGGGTCCCGGAGCGACAAACCTTGTTACCGGTATAGCAACCGCTTATATGGACTCGATCCCCATGGTTGCCGTTACGTGTAACGTTGTCACCAACCTTTTGGGTAAGGACTCTTTTCAGGAGATAGATATTGTGGGCGTGACAATGCCGATTACGAAGCACAACTTCCTTGTGAAAAAGGCTGAGGATATTGCTCCCACCTTCAGAAAGGCGTTTAAGATTGCCGCTTCCGGACGTCCGGGGCCGGTTCTCATAGATATAACCAAGGACGCAACGGCTCAAACCGCCGAGTATGAAAAGAAAATCCCCGAGAAGATTAACAACTACGTAATCGAAAGCGAAAGCGACGATTTTGACAAGGTTGCGGAGCTGATACATAATTCAAAGCGCCCCCTCATATATGCAGGCGGCGGCGTTATTACCTCGGGAGCTTCCGATGCGCTGCACAAGTTCCAGAAAATGATTGACAGCCCCGTCACTCTGACGACCATGGGCATCGGCGCCTTTTCTCCCGATGAGGACGCTTTCACCGGCATGATCGGTATGCACGGCACAAAGACCACCTCTCTTGCGGTTAAGAACTGCGATTTGGTTATTGCTGTGGGCGCAAGGTTTTCCGACCGCGTTATATGCGACCCGAACACCTTTGCCAGAAACGCAAAGATCGTACACATAGATGTGGACAAGGCGGAGATAAACAAGAACATCAGAACCGACGCCCATATTATCGGCGACGCGGCAGCTGTTCTTGATGAGCTTAACAAGCGTCTGTCCCCCGTTGAGCACAAGGAATGGATGGCTCAGATTGTCAAGTGGAAGGAGGAATATCCATCTATCCACAGCGACAAGGAGGGCTTCTCCCCTATGGCGATTATAGAAGAAATCAAAAGCGCTGTAGGCTCCGACGCATATTTGGTTACAGACGTTGGTCAGCACCAGATGTGGGCGGCGCAGTATTTCGGCGTTGAAAAGCCCCGTCACTTTGTTTCCTCACTGGGTCTCGGCACCATGGGCTTCGGCTTGGGTGCGGCTATAGGCACCCAGGTTGCCCACCCCGATAATTACGTTGTAAACGTTACGGGAGACGGCTGCTTCCACATGAACCTACAGGAGCTGTCAACCGCCGCAAAGCAGGGCTTTCCCGTTATTGAAGTTATTATGAACAACAACGTTCTGGGCATGGTTCGCCAGTGGCAGAGACTGTTTTACGAAAAGAGATTTTCAAACACCACTCTTGACAAGCTCACCGATTACAACAAGGTTGCAGAGGGTCTGGGAGCAAACGGCATTACCGTTTCTACTATTGACGAGCTCAAGAACGCCCTGGAGACGGCAAAGAGCTCACGGAACAAGCCGACGGTTATCAACTGCCTTATCCATCAGGACGATTTGGTTCTTCCCATGGTTCCCGGCGGTCAATCCATTGAGGAGCCTATCCTCGAAATCAAAATAGACGATGACGATGACAAGGAGGGTAAGTAAATGAGTGACAAAAAGGAAATGCACGTTCTTTCAATCTATGTTGAGAACCACGCAGGTGTTCTGAGCCGTATCTCCGGTCTGTTCACCAGACGTATGTATAACATTGACAGTCTCTCGGTGGGCGAAACCGAGGACCCCAAAATCTCACGTATGACAATTGTTACCCATGCTGATGAAAACACCTTCCATCAGATACAGAACCAGCTGGCAAAGCTTGAGGACGTAAAGCACATATGCGAGCTGCACAAGGAAACCGCCGTGCTGCGTGAGCATGTTCTGATTAAGGTTAATTCCAAGGACAGAAAGGACTCTGACGCAATCATGCAGATGTGCCAGATTTTCAGAGCCAACGTTGTGGACGTTTCCAGAGAAATTCTCACCCTGGAGCTCACAGGCGGTCCCAGCAAAATCAACGCCTTTATCAATCTTATGGAGCAGTTTAAGATTGAGGGTCTGGTTCGCACAGGCGTTACTGGTCTTAAGAGAGGCACGGCAACCGAGGCTGAAAGAGCCGAACATATTGAAAAATAATTAAACTTTATATAACATATTGGAGGAATTTAAAATGGCAAAGTTATATCACGAAAGCGACTGTAATTTGGGATTATTGGGCAACAAGACCGTTGCTGTAATCGGTTACGGAAGCCAGGGTCACGCTCACGCGCTTAACCTTAAGGAGAGCGGCGTTAACGTTATTATCGGTCTTTACGAGGGCAGCAAATCATGGAAAATCGCCGAAGAAGCAGGCTTTGAGGTTTATGTTGCCGCTGAAGCTGCAAAGAAGGCTGACATCATTATGATACTCATCAATGATGAGAAGCAGGCAGCTCTCTATAAGGAGAGCATCGAGCCCAACCTGGAGCCCGGAAAGGTTCTGGCGTTCGCTCACGGCTTTAATATTCACTTTAAGCTTATCACGCCTCCCAAGGATGTTGACGTAATCATGATCGCCCCCAAGGGACCCGGTCACACAGTACGCAGCGAGTACGTTGCAGGCAAAGGCGTTCCCTGTCTGGTTGCTGTTGCTCAGGACGCTACAGGTAACGCTATGGACATCGGTCTTGCATATGCGGCAGGTATCGGTGGCGCAAGAGCAGGCGTTCTTGAAACAACATTCAAGATGGAGACCGAAACAGACCTGTTCGGCGAGCAGGCAGTTCTCTGCGGCGGTGTTACAGCCCTGATGGAAGCAGGCTTTGAGACTCTGGTTGAAGCAGGCTACGACCCCCAGAACGCATACTTTGAGTGTATCCACGAGATGAAGCTGATTGTTGACCTTATCTATCACGGCGGCTTCAGCGAGATGAGAGCTTCTATCTCCGACACAGCCGAGTACGGCGACTACGAGATCGGCAAGAGAATTATCACAGAGGATACAAAGAAGGAAATGAAGAAGGTTCTGGCTGAAATTCAGGACGGTACCTTTGCAAAGAGCTGGATTACAGAGAACGCTGTAAACCGTCCCCACTTTAACGCTACAAGAAGAATTAAGGCTGATCACCAGCTTGAGCACGTGGGCAGAGAAATCAGAAAGCTGTATTCTTGGAACGACGAGAAATAATTCGTCAATTAAAATCTTAATAATCAAAAGAGGGGTTTACGGCCTGGGCTGTAAAACCCTCTTTGAATAAACGACAATATTTACGGAGGTGTTACCTTGTTTTTCGACCAATCAAATGCTGAAACAAACCCTGTAGAGATATTTGACTCAACTCTGCGGGACGGTTCCCAGGGAGAGGGAATTACCTTTTCCATAGAAGATAAACTGAACATAGTTAAGGCTCTTGACTATGTGGGGGTTGACTATATTGAAGCGGGAAACCCTGGCTCTAACCCAAAGGACTTGGAGTTTTTCAACAAGATTAAGAGTAAGGGGCTGCACCACGCAAAACTTGTGGCCTTTGGCTCAACACGCAGGAAAAACATATCGGCTCAGGAGGACGAAAACTGCACCTCTCTGCTAAGTGCAGGCACGGATGCCGTGGCGGTTTTCGGAAAGGCGTGGGATATGCACGTCACCGATATAATCAAGACCACCCTTGAGGAAAACCTGAACATGATTGGGGACACAATCGGATTTTTCAAAGAAAAGGGCAAAGAGGTAATATTTGACGCGGAGCATTATTTTGACGGCTTTAAGCGCAACCCAAGCTATGCCCTCTCGGCTGTGAGAGCCGCAGTTTCCGCCGGGGCGGACAGGATAGTCCTGTGCGAAACCAACGGCGGCTGCCTGCCCCATGAGGTCAGGGAGATAACCGAAAAGACCTGCCGCGAATTTCCGAGCACTGTTATAGGTATACACAGCCATAACGACAGCGGCTGCGCCGTGGCAAACAGCATTGCCGCCGTGGCAGCAGGAGCAAGGCACGTCCAGGGAACATATTTGGGCTACGGCGAGCGGTGCGGCAACGCGAATTTGTCAACCATTATTCCCAACCTGCAAATTAAAATGAACTATTCCTGCGTTCCCGGGAAGAATTTGGAACGCTTTACGAGAACTGCCCGCTGGATTGCGGAGATTGCCAACCAATCCCTCTATCAGGGTATGCCATACGTAGGCGGCTCTGCCTTTTCCCACAAGGCGGGTATGCACATTGACGCTGTGGCAAAGGACTCCTCCTCCTTTGAGCATATCTCTCCCGAAAGCGTGGGCAATGAGCGCAGATTTTTGATGAGCGAGGTTGCGGGACGGGGAACGGTGCTGAAGAAGATCCATAAAATAGCGCCTTCTCTCACCAAGGACTCTCCCGAAATCGCAGAGATATGCGACAGGGTTAAGCAGCTTGAATACGAGGGGTACTCCTTTGAGGCGGCAGAGGCGAGCTTTGAGCTTTTGGTCAAGGAAATCCTGGGACAAAAGAAAGAGTATTTCACGTTAAACTACTTCAAGACCATAGTAGACGAGCCAAGCCATGAAAAGTTCAGCTCCTCCGCTATTATTAAAATCAGTGTGGGCGACAGAACAGAAATCACCGCCGCCGAGGGAGACGGACCTGTTCACGCTCTCGATAACGCCCTGCGTCGTGTCTTGGAGGGCTTTTACCCAGTACTCAGCGATGTTCACCTGACCGACTATAAGGTTCGTGTGCTGGAGCCCCAAAAGGCGACAGGCGCAAAGGTTCGGGTTTTGATTGAAAGCTCGGACGAAACGGGAAGCTGGACAACGGTGGGCGTTTCCACAGACGTTATTGACGCCTCCTGGAAAGCCCTTGTAGAGTCTGTTGTTTATAAGCTTATGAAAGAAGGAATATAAGGTTTAGAACCTGTCGCCCGCCCTGTTGCGCTCTGTCAGCAACAACTTAGGTCTATTAGTGACATTGCATACTTTGTGCAAACTGAAATAATATGAGCCGTCCCACTTCAAAGAAGTGGGGTCACAGCCGCCCTCCGCCCCGAGCGCAGATCTTTCTCCCTCCGGGAGAAACGAGTTAGGGGACGTTGTCCCCTAAGACCCCTGCTAAAAACAGTAAATTTATGAGAATTTTATATCATCTTTTCAAAAGGCTTTGCAATTAATAGCCCGCCTCGGCGCTTGGGGAGGTCGGGCAAGCGCAACGGGGCGGGCGACGATATGACAATGTGATTATATAAATTTACAGGAATTATGATTTAAATAAATCCAAAATCCGTATAATGTGGTGTTGACTGTTGTATAGTCAGCGTGCGCAGCTGTGACCCAACTTCTTTGAAGTTGGACGGCACTCATTATTCCAATTTGGCAATAGTATGTAATGTCAATAATAATACAACGTTTGTTGCTGGTAAAGCGCCTGCCCCTCCGCCCCAGGCGCACGGGCGGACGAACAGCCTGTAAAACAATTTTACAGCCCTGAAATCAGCTTCAGTACATTTTCATTCACCGGCATAATATTCTTATTATACAAAAAGCCCGCCTCCCTGGGGGGAACAGGGGCGCTCAGTTCAACCTCAACCAGCTCCCCGCTCCGCAGCTCCTTTTCCACAAACTGCTTCACCACGCAGGACACCCCTATACCTATTTTTGCAAACTCAATGAGCAAATCCATTTCGTTTACCTCCAGCACATGGCGGGGAACTATGCTGGTATCGGCAAAATAGCCGTCAACGTGCATTCTGGAAACGTTCTCCTTGTTAAGGAGCATTATGTTGCCCCTCTCAAAAATATTTCCGCCTCCCAGCTTCTCTAAATATGAGGGAGTGCACACGAAAATGTCCTCAATCTTCCCTATGGGATAATACTCAAATGCGTGCTCCTCCTCGGGCTTTGCCATAAGTGCAACGTCAATTTTACACTCGGCAAGGAGCTTTTCCGCCTGGGCTGAGGAGGTGCATATTATAGAAACGTCAGTATCGGGATTATTCTCGGTAAACCTCTTTAAGTACCCCATAAGCATGTACTTGCACAGCACGTTGCTGGCGGCTATTCTTATTCGGCTTCGCTCCATGTGATGCCTTAGGTTGTTCTCGGTCTCATAGAGAGAGGCAAGGGCAATGTGGGCTCCCTCGTAGAGCAAGCGTCCGCTTTCGGTAAGCTCAACCCCCTTGGACTTCCTGATAAACAGGCTGCACCCCAGGCTCTCCTCCAGCTTTTTTATGCAGGAGCTGACGGCAGGCTGGGATATAAACAGCTTCTCCGCCGCCCCTGAAATACTGCCACACTCCGCCGCGCAAATAAAAACCTCATAACGGTTTAAGTTACCTATATTAACCATACTTTTCACCTATAATTAAATTTTATGGATATTATAAATTATATATATTTGTATTATAACACATCATATGATATAATTCAACTGTAAGTTAATTAAACTTCTTTACAAATGGGTAGAGAAATAGTATAATGTAAGTTAAAGAGATATTTAAAACAAGAAAGGACTGAAAAACATGGGTATGACAATGACTCAAAAAATATTGGCAGCTCACGCAGGACTGGACAGTGTTAAGCCCGGTCAGTTAATCCGCGCAAAGCTGGATATGGTTTTGGGAAATGATGTTACCACTCCTGTTGCCATTAAGGAGTTTAAGGCGGCAGGCTTTGACAAGGTTTTTGATAAGGATAAGGTATCTATTGTCCTTGACCACTTCACTCCCAACAAGGACATTAAGTCCGCAGAGCACTGTAAGATGTGCCGTGAATTTGCAGGTGAAAAGGACGTTACCAATTTCTATGACGTAGGCGAGATGGGCGTTGAGCACGCTCTGCTCCCCGAAAAGGGCTTGGTTGCTCCCGGAGAGGTTATTATAGGTGCGGACTCTCACACATGTACATACGGCGCGGTCGGCGCTTTTTCAACAGGTGTAGGCTCCACCGATATGGCTGCGGGAATGGCAACGGGGGAGGCATGGTTCAAGGTTCCCTCCGCTCTTAAGTTTAATCTGACGGGAAAGCCCGCAAAGTGGATTTCCGGCAAGGATGTTATATTGCACATAATCGGTATGATAGGCGTTGACGGAGCCCTCTACAAATCTATGGAGTTCACGGGCGACGGCCTAAAGTACCTTTCTATTGACGACCGTCTCACCATGGCGAACATGGCAATTGAGGCAGGAGGAAAGAACGGCATTTTCGAGGTTGACGAAATCACAAAGGCTTATCTTGACGAGAGAGTTGACCGTGAATATACAGTATACACCGCCGACGATGACGCGGAGTATGAGCAGGTGTACGACATTGACCTGTCAGCCCTCAAGCCCACGGTTGCGTTCCCCCACCTGCCCGAGAACACCAAGACTATTGACGAGGTGGGAGAGGTTAAGCTGGATCAGTGCGTAATCGGTTCCTGCACAAACGGCAGACTTGAGGACCTGCAGAAGGCGGCTCAGGTATTCAAGGGCAAGCATGTGGCAAAGAACATGAGAGCCATAATTATCCCCGCAACCCAGACGATTTACCGTCAGGCAATGAAGGAGGGTCTGTTTGACATATTTATGGACGCAGGCTGCATTATTTCAACGCCTACCTGCGGCCCCTGCCTTGGCGGACACATGGGTATTCTGGCAGAGGGCGAGAGAGCAATCTCAACCTCCAACAGAAACTTCGTCGGCCGTATGGGTCACCCCAAGTCCGAAGTATATCTGGCAAGCCCTGTTGTTGCGGCGGCTTCCGCTATTAAGGGATATATCTGCGGCCCCGATGATATTTAAGCATGAAACACCGTCACACCGCGCCTTATCCGCCCACGGTAAGAATGCGCAGGGTTTAATCAGTATGTGGGCAGAAAGGCAATGAAACAACTATGAAAGCAATGGGAACTGTCCATAAGTATTTGGACAATGTTGATACAGACGTAATTATTCCGGCAAGGTATCTGAACTCCTCCGACCCGAAGGAGCTTGCGGCTCACTGCATGGAGGATATTGACGCCGATTTTGTTAATAATGTTAAACAGGGTGATATTATGGTTGCCCACAACAACTTTGGCTGCGGCTCCTCCCGTGAGCACGCCCCGATTGCCATTAAGGCTTCGGGTATCGGCTGCGTTATTGCCGCAACCTTCGCCAGGATTTTCTACCGCAACGCCATAAACATCGGTCTGCCCATTATGGAGTGCAGAGAGGCGGCGGAAAATATTAACGCAGGCGATGAGGTTGAGGTTGATTTTGACACGGGTATCATTAAGGATATAACCACAGGCAAGGAATTTAAAGCAGAGCCGTTCCCCGAGTTTATAAAGGAAATAATCAACAAAAACGGCTTGCTCAACTCATTAAAGTAAAATACGGAGGATAAAGATGGATATTAAATTAGCAGTGGTAAAGGGCGACGGAATAGGTCCCGAAATTGTTACGGAAGCGGAAAAGGTTTTGGATAAAATCGGCGAAAAGTATGGGCACACCTTTGAGTATACGGACATTCTCGCAGGCGGCTGCGCCATTGACGAGACAGGCGTTCCCCTGCCGGAGGAGTCTGTTAAGATAGCAAAGGCGTCCGACTCGGTTTTGCTGGGCGCAGTGGGCGGTCCCAAGTGGGACACTCTTCCCGGTCACCTGAGACCGGAAAAGGCTCTGCTGGGTCTCAGATCCGAGCTGGGTCTGTTTGCCAATATCAGACCCGCAAAGCTCCATGACGCTCTTGCGGACGCATGCCCCCTAAAGCCCGAGATTTCAAAGGACGGTCTTGACCTGGTAATCGTCCGCGAGCTTACAGGCGGTCTGTACTTCGGCGACAGAGGCAGGAGAAGCGGCGGCGACAACGGCGAGGAGGCCTATGACGAGCTAAAGTATTCCGAAAAGGAAATCGAGAGAATAGGCCGCGTTGCCTTTGAGCTTGCCATGAAGCGTGACAGGAAAAAGGTAACCAGCGTTGACAAGGCAAACGTTATTGAAACCTCACGTCTGTGGAGAGAGACAATGCATAAGCTGGCAAAGGAATACCCCGAGGTGGAATATTCGGATATGCTGGTTGATAACTGCGCAATGCAGCTTGTGAGAAACCCTGCCCAGTTTGACGTTATAGTTACCGAGAACATGTTCGGCGACATTTTGTCCGATGAGGCAAGCATGACAACAGGCTCTATCGGAATGCTCCCCTCCTCCTCTCTGGGCGACAGCTCTCTTGGAATGTATGAGCCTATCCACGGCAGCGCACCCGACATTGCAGGGCAGAACAAGGCAAACCCCATCGCCACAATTTTGTCCGTTGCGATGATGCTCCGTGACAGCTTCGGACTTCTGACCGAGGCAAAGGTGATTGAGGACGCTGTTACGAGAGTTCTGAACGAGGGCTACAGAACCGCCGATATAATGGACGAGGGCGGAAAGCTCCTGGGCACAAAGGAAATGGGTGATAAGATTACGGAATATATCGGTTAATCTCATAAATATCAAAAGCCGGCACCCCGCCGGCTTTTAAATTTGCCGAAATGTGATATATGTAAATCATTACGGTGTAGGGGGCGGCTTCCCAGACGCCCCGTTGAATATTTTAACGGTCAATGCCGCTTTATGCGGATTTTGGAACTTTACTTTAACTACAATTCCGCATAAATTATACATTTACATTGGTGTGTCTGTCGCCCACCCAGTTGCGCTCGCCGCCTCCGCCCCGAGCGCAGATCGTTCTCCCTCCGGGAGAAACGAGTTAGGGGACGTTATCCCCTAAGACCCCTGCAAAAAAACAGTAAGTTTATTGGAATTTTTTATTATCTTTTCAAAAGACTTTGC
>JABLTO010036678.1_pt1 | contig 65530 bp, 66 predicted proteins | sample 7160091 | NCBI WGS metagenome assembly JABLTO01 (sample SAMN14651225, study PRJNA627086) | human gut metagenome | isolation source: feces | host: Homo sapiens
AAAGGCGGTACGCTACCCCTCCACGGGGCGCATACCGCCTTTTCTTGTTATCCAGCCCTCCGGCTGTATCGGTTGAGCAAAAGTCAGCGTGGGATTGATGTGGTATCTTTATCTAAGTGAACCCCCCAATTCCCATTTAGAAACCGCTTGGCGGGAAATGGAAAGTGCAGCGGCGAGTTGTTCCTGTGTCATGCCGCGCGCCTTGCGCAGCATAACAAGCTTTTCTCCAAAATGCATATAGAATCCCCTTTCTGATCTCTGCTTAGAGTAAAGCATAGCGAGGGACAATTTATCCACCAAAAACAATTGGAAATTGCGCAACTCTGGGTTGCGAAGCCCCAATTTAGGCGTTTTCAATCCAAAAACGCCAAGCGCAGTTGCAGCTTGTATCCGTAACATCCGGATAACAGCTGATGCATTCGCAGTGGATTCTTGCATCGATCTCCTTGGCAAATCCGGCATATTCCACAAGCCCAACCGCCTTGCAGGGGTGGTAGGCAAGCCCTTTTTCTGCACGGGCACGCTGCACATAGCATGAGAGCGTGCGATAGATGAGAGCATCCTCCGTGCGTATGATCTCATCTTGGTTGATGCGCGCATACATGCGCAGGCTAAGCGCTTTGGCGAGCCCGTCGAGTCCCGCCTGTTCGGGCAGGCCAAGGAACGCCTTGATACGCCGCGCTTCCGTGCGCGTAAAACCGCGCCAAACGGCAACGTCGTGTTCCATTGCAGCATCCATCCCATGCCCGCGCTCCACGGATTGGAACCAATAGCCATCCATGGCCAGCCAGTTCTTTGCATAGAGCGTAGTTAGCGCTGCGAGCTCTTCGCGGGAAAGAGCCGCAAGCACAGTATCGTTTTCCATTCTAATGCAAGCCTCCCCATCGACAATCTTTCTGTGATTATACAGGAATGGCGCACAAAGGGGAAGTAGAACGAACAAGAAATGGTTGACATTTATGCAGCAAGCATATATCATGATGACGGCTCATTAGGCTGAAATGCTGTGGGCTGAGGCGCGGCCGTGTGGCCGGGCTTTTTCTATGAAACGCGGCATGGTGATGGAGGAATGTTACATGGTGCGCGAAGAAAAAAAGGTCCATGTGGAAAATGACCTTGGGAAGGATGATATCCGCCAGCTGGTGCGGCGCATTGCTCTCCCGAGCATGCTCGCGCAGTTTGTAAGCGTCCTTTACAGCATCGTCGATCGCATGTATATTGGGCATATCCCGGGATTTGGTGAGCTTGCGCTTGCAGGCGTTGGCGTATGTGGACCGGTGGTTACGATGATCGGTTCCGTAGCATCGTTGGTTGGCATGGGTGGTGCGCCGCTCATGAGCATCCGCATGGGGGAAGGCAATAAAACGGAAGCGCGGAATATCCTCGCCAACTGTTTTTTCATGCTGTGCCTGTTTTCCGCTGTGCTTATGGCGCTTGTGATCCCGCTGCGTACCCCAATGCTCCTGTTTTTCGGTGCAAGTGAAGCAACGCTTCCCTATGCGGACACCTATTTTTTCTATTATTTGCTTGGAACGCCGTTTGCGCTCCTCGCAACAGGCATGAATTCGTTTGTCGTTGCGCAGGGATTTGCTAAAAAAGCTATGACCTCTGTGGTTCTGGGCGCAGTGATGAACATTGTGCTGGATCCAATCTTGATCTTTGCGTTCAACATGGGCGTGCAAGGGGCTGCGATCGCCACGGTGCTTTCTCAAATTGCAAGCTGTGCATATGTGCTAGCATTCCTTTTTGGACGGCGCGTGCCGATCCCGATTGCGCTTAAGGGATATAGCTTGCGCATTGCCGGGCGCGTACTTGGCGTAGGCCTAACGCCGTTTTCGATTATCGCCGTGGATAACGTGATGATCATTGCGCTCAATGCCGTGCTTCAGCGCTATGGTGGGCCGGAGGAAGGCGATTTGCTCATCACGGTTGCAACCATTGTGCAGAGTTTTATGCTGGTAGTGACGATGCCGCTTGGCGGAATCAGCGGAGGCACCCAACCGATCTTGAGCTTTAACTTCGGTGCGCGGCAGGCAGAGCGCGTGATGCGCGCCCAAAGAAGAATTTTTCTGTGGTGCCTTTCCTATACAAGCGGCATGTTTGTACTCGCGTGGATTGCAAGCCCGCTGTTTGTAAGGCTATTCACAACGGATGCTGTTGTTGCCGAAAAGGCAGTCTGGGCGATTCATGCCTGCACTCTTGCGCTGATTCCGCTTGGAATCCAATATGAAATCGTAGATGGCTTTACAGCCATCGGGCTCGTCCGCTTTTCATGGCCACTTTCCTTTTGGCGCAAGGCTGTCTACTTTGCAGCGCTGTTCCTGCTACCATCCTGGTTTGGTGTAGAGGCAGTTTTTTATGCGGAAGCGGTTTCGGATGTGATTGGGCCGCTCGTCTCCATAGGCGTGCATGCGCTGGTGATGAAACGCTATTTGGCGTTGCGTGCTGCACCACTGGAAAATGGGAGGCTCCTTCCTTAGCTTGGAGTGTGCGATCAACGTTCCGCATCCCATTTAAACGAATCGAGAAGGGCTGCGGTTTCTTCACGGGCTACATGCAAGATCCCGGCGGAGGCCCAGCCCGTGCGCTCTTTGCCTTCCGCAAGAATGCGGATCGGGCCGGGTGCGAGCACGGAAACCATGGGCGCGTGGCCGCTTAAGACGGTCACGCGCCCCGTCACGTCCATGAAGACGGCACACTCGGCAAGACCGTCAAACGCGGTGCGATCGGGCGTTAGAATTTTGAGCCGGAAGGAATTCATAGCTTTTTTGCCTTTGCGTATACGTCGTCGATATTGCCTGCCATGAAAAACGCGGATTCCGGCAGGTGATCGCAATCTCCGCTCACGATTGCTTCAAAGGAGCGGATGCTTTCTTCTACCGTCACATATTTGCCTGGGATGCCGGAGAACGCTTCCGCCATGGAAAGCGGCTGGGAAAGAAAGCGCTGCAAACGGCGCGCACGGTGTACGCACTGCTTATCTTCCGGGGAAAGCTCCTCCATGCCCAAGATGGCGATGATGTCCTTGAGCTCGTTATAGCGCTGCATGCATTCCTGTACCCGGTGTGCGGTATCATAATGCGCCTGGCCCACAACCTGTGGATCCAGGATACGCGAATGGGATTGCAATGGATCGACAGCAGGATAGATGCCGGTTTCAGCAATCGCCCGGGAAAGCACGGTGGTCGCATCCAGATGAGAGAAAATGGAAACGGGTGCCGGATCCGTTAAATCGTCTGCGGGAACGTATACGGCCTGGATGGAGGTGATGGAACCATCCGTCGTGGAAGAAATGCGCTCCTGTAACGCCCCGAGTTCGTTGGCAAGCGTTGGCTGATAGCCAACTGCCGAAGGCATGCGCCCGAGCAGGGCCGAAACCTCGCTCCCGGCCTGCACATAGCGGAAAATGTTATCGATGAAGAGCAGCACGTTCTGGTGCAGCACATCCCGAAAATATTCTGCGAGCGTAAGCCCCGTGAGCGCAACGCGCAGGCGCGCGCCTGGCGGCTCGTTCATCTGCCCAAACGCAAGCGCGGTGTTGTAAAGCGCGCCGGTGTATTCCATATCAAGGATCATGTCGCTGCCTTCGCGGCTGCGCTCCCCAACGCCGGTGAAAACGGAATAGTCGCCCGAATTGCGCGCAACGTTGTTGATCAGCTCCATGATAAGGATGGTTTTCCCGACGCCTGCGCCGCCGAAAAGGCCGATTTTTGCGCCTTTAGCATAAGGCGTAAGCAGATCGATTACCTTGATGCCGGTTTCAAAAAATTCCGTTTGCGGGTTGATTTTCGTAATGGGTGGTGGATCGCGGTGGATGCTCCAGCGCACGGCGTTGATGGGCCCCTGCCCATCGATGGGCCTCCCAAGCACATCGATTGCGCGCCCCAGCACGGTTTCCCCTACGGGCACGGTGATGCAGCCGCCCGTTGCATTTACGCTTTCGCCGCAGAGAAGGCCATCCGTTGGGTCAAGCGCAATGCAGCGTGCATCGGTTGTGGAAATATGTGCGGCAACTTCCATGTGAATGCCGCTTTCTGAAATCAGAAGCTCGTTGATCTCGGGCAGATGGGCTTGGAAACGCACATCCAGCACCGGGCCCGCGATGCGGGTAATCATTCCATTCTTTTGCATGGGTTCAATCCTCCCCGAGCGCATTTGCAGCGCCCGACACCATGATGATTTCCTGCGTAATGGACGCCTGGCGAATGCGGTTGTATTCCGCCTGGAGCTGCTCAATGATTTCCTCTGCGTTCTGCGTTGCGCTATCCATCGTGGACACGCGCGCTACCTGCTCCGCCGTATAGGCCTGCAGGTGCGCTTCATAGAGGAGCGCACGCGCATAGGCGGCGGATAGCGCCGCATAGGCGGCCTGCGGCGTTGGATCCAGGAGCACACTTTCCGGAGGAGTATGGCGCATCCCTTCCGGTTCCGGCAAGGGGAATAGACGCTTCGCAACGGGCGTGTATCCTTCGGTATAGATGAGCCAGACCTCGTGAAATTCTCCCGCTTCGTAGCGTATTTGTGCTGCGCGCAGCAGCGCCTGTGCAAAAGCGGGGGAAGGGGGATCATCCCCAAAACAGGAATGCGCATTTGGGTAGGCCTGTGCAGCGGCACTGCCGACTGCAAGAATCTCTGCCCCACGCGCATATTCCGCACAAAAACGCAGAAGCGTGGGCGTATATGCGCCGGAAAGCCCCTTTGCTCCTGCGAATACGAAAAGTGCTTTGGTTTCGCAATGCTCCGCAAGGGGTGAAAAATAGGAATGCGGAAGGCAGGAGGCAGCATAGGCGAGATGGTACAACATAGGTGCAAACGCCGCGAGCTGCTGCTTTCCGCGCTGCAGACGCGAAGAAGCGATCAGCTCCATGGTGCGCGTTATTTTGCGCGTTTGTGCGGCGGCGTTGATGCGCTGCCGGGTTTCAAAAAGATTATCCGGCATTGCGACCCTCCAGGAATGCGTCCATGGCTTTTTTTAGGGTTGCGATTTCTTCCTGGTTCAGTTCCCCCGTGGCCTCGATTGCGCGCAGGGAACCAGGACAAGCGCTCCGTACGAAATCGAGCAGGGCATATTTCACGGAGCGGATCTCCGAAAGCGGCAGATCCCAGAAAACGTTGTGTGCAAGCGCAAGCAGCAGCACTGCTTCCGATGCTACGGAAAGCGTTTCTTCCTGCCCCTGCTTGAGCACCTCCATCATGCGCTCACCGCGGTGGATCTGTTTTGTGGTTGTGGCATCGACTTCAGCCCCAAACTGGGCAAATACGGCAAGCTCGCGGTACTGCGCGATGGAAAGCCTAAGCCTGCCGCCGATCCATTTGATGGCAGGATGCTGCGCAGAGCTGCCGATGCGCGAAACGGAAAGGCCAACGTTGATAGCAGGCCGCTGCCCGGCGAAGAATAGATCGGATGAAAGATAGATTTGGCCATCCGTGATGGAGATGATGTTCGTTGGAATATAAGAGGAAATATCGCCGCCCACGGTTTCAACGATGGGCAGCACCGTCATGGAGCCTCCACCGCGTGCCGGGGAAAGCTGCGCGCCGCGTTCGAGCAGGCGGCTGTGCAGGTAAAAAATATCCCCTGGATAGGCTTCGCGGCCTGCGGGGCGGCGCAGCAGAAGAGACATGGTGCGGTATGCGATGGCATGCTTGGAAAGGTCATCGTATACGATGAGCACATCGCGCCCCTGCTCCATGAAATGTTCAGCTATGGCGCAACCTGCAAACGGCGTAAGGTATTGCATAGCTGCGCTGTCGCTGGCTGAGGAAGCAACAACGATGCTGTATTCCATGCTGCCGGATTCCCGCAGTGCATGCACGATGCGGGCCGTGGTGGCAGCTTTTTGCCCGATGGCGCAGTAAATGCAGATCACACCATTTCCGCGCTGGTTGCGGATCGCGGAAAGCGCGATGGAGGTTTTCCCCGTTTGACGATCGCCGATGATCAGCTCGCGCTGGCCGCGGCCAATTGGCACCATGCTGTCTATGGCGAGGATGCCGGTTTCAAGGGGACGTTTTACGGGCGCGCGGTCAATGATGCTCGGCGCGCGGTTTTCTACTGGCCGGGTTTCCACGGTGGAAAGCGGCGCGCCATCCAGCGGGCGGCCGAGGGGATCGATTACGCGGCCAATCACGCTATCGCCCACGCAAATATCAGCCACTCTGCCTGTGCCGCGTGCGATTGTGCCCGCCGCAACAAACGCGTCCGAATTGAGGAGCGCTGCACCAATGGTGTCCATGGAAAGGTCGAGCACAAGCCCATAAACATCATGATCAAATTGCAGAATTTCCCCATAGCGGCAGCCAGAAAGGCCATGGATGGTAATTACGTCATCCTTGGCGCTCTGCACAATGCCGTAACGGTAAATGGAAGGCTGGAATTTGTATTCCCCAACCTTTTCGTGAAGGAACGCGCTCAGTGCCGCGCGTTCCACGTCGCTGCGGATGCTCATGCGTCCTCCTGTTCCAGCGGTTCCGGAGCCGGGCGGGGTGCGTTCATCGCGTCAATGAGGTACGCGCTTACCCCCGCAAGCTGCGTTTTGCCGCTTACATCATAGACCGTGCCGCGGATATAGGCGATAAACCCGCAGAGCAGCGAAGGATCCTCCCGCACATCGAATTGCACGCCATAGCCAAGCCGGTCCGAAAAGCCTTTTTCAATATACCGAATCAGCGCATCATCATAGGGCGGTGCAATGCGCAGGATCGGATTTTTGCGGATGGTGCTCATTGGCCATCCTCCGGACCGCGAAAAAAGCGTTCCGCAATTTCCCGGTTGTCTTCAAGCGTAACAGAGTGTGAGAGAATGTGCGAGGCAATCTCGCCTGCAAGGCCGACCACTTCGGTATGCGCTCGCTCAATGGCGGCCTGCTTTTCCTGCTGCACCTGCGCACGTGCTTTTTGCAGGATCGCATCGGCTTCATCCTGTGCGCTGTCCAAAATGCGCTCCGCATCAAGCGCAGCATTTTCAATTGCCTCATGGGAAAGCTGGCGCGCTTTTTCCCCTGTTGCAGCAAGCTCCGCTTTGGCCTGCGCCAGATAGGCATCCGCCTCTGTGCGGGTGGCTTCCGCTTCTTCTAAGGTGCGCGCTACGCCATCCTTGCGCTTGTGCATGAATCTGCTTAAGGGCTTATAGAGCAGCAGGTAGAGCAGCACGAAGGTCACGATGAAATTGATGATGTGGATTAAAATATCGAGCGGATTGAGCCCTTCCATACAGCCTCCTTGCTAAAAACTTGGTTGAAAAAGCATCTCATCAGCTGAAAAGCATGATCAGCGCAATAACAAAACCGTAGATAGAGGAAGCTTCGGTGAGTGCGAGGCCCATCATCAGCATGGAGGTGATTTTTCCCGACGCCTCTGGCTGCCGGGCAACGGCTTCCACGGCCTTGCCTGTGGCAAGCCCTTCAACGATGCCGCAGCAGGCGGCAGGGATGAGGCAAAGCGCAACGCTTAAAGAGATTTGAGGATCCATGGATTGTGCTCCTTTCGGTTATTCGGTAGTCGCTTCGCTGATGTTGATCAGCGTGAGCGTGATGAAGATGAACGCCTGAACGAGGGCGGCGAACACGTTGAAATAAAGCCCCAGTATGCTTGGAATGCCAATGGCTGAGGAGCCGAGGAAGCTGTAAACGAGATCCATTACGATCATGCCGCTTACGGTGTTGCCAAACAGCCTGCATGCCATGGAAACCGGGTTGGCAAGATCCGTTACAATGCGGATGGGGAGAAGCAGAGGGCTGGGATTTGCAAGGCTCTTAAGCCTTCCTCGGATGGAACGCTGGCGAATGCCGTACCAGTTGGCCATCACAAAACTGATAAGCGCAAGGGCGAGCGTAAAGGTGATATCGGAGGAAGGGGAACGAAAACCGAAAAGCTCCGCAACCGCATAACCCAGCAATACGGCGCCAATGGCGAAAACATAGCCGAACATTGGCCGGCCTAAATCTCCGGTTTTTGAGGAAGAATATCCCTCCACGAGTTCAACGCATGTTTCAAGAATGTTTTGGATGCCCCGTGGCACGCTTTCAAGCCGCGGGATTACAAAAATGCGCAGCAGAACAGCAGCCACAATGAGCACCGCCATGACCCCCCAGCCCACCAGCATGGTTGAGCTTGGCGTATATCCCAGGATGGAGAATTCGGCGCGGGGCGGGATGATGCTTACGGTAAGCTCTTCCTGCGGCAGATCTCCAAAGATGAGCGTTAGGATGTTAACGATAAAGACCCAGCAGCCGACCACGGAAATGGCCGCTCCGAGCGTTTTGAGCCGCTTGAAGCGCTTGAATGGCTTACCGTCAAGAGATGCGGAAACAGATTTCTTTTGCGCTATGCGGTGCAGGAAAAAGCCGGCAAGCGCAAGCGCAAAGCCGATGAATGGGGTGATGAAATCCCGAAAATGCATCCAATCAGTCCTTTTTCTTTTTTTCGATGAGAAGGTTAACCACGGCGGAAACGATTAGCCCGCCGCAAAATCCGCCGCCCGCAAAGGGCAGAAGCACTACGTCGATCATGGCGCAGCTGAGCAACAGCACAATTGGGATAGGGAGCTGGGAAAGCAGCAGCATGGCGGAGGGATTTTTCCCTTGTGCGATAGGCCGTAGGGCACGCCGCAACAAAAAGAACTGCCCGATGCCGCAGCCGATCCCGGCGATGAGCGCAATTACCATGGCTAAAACCTCAAGAACCGTTCACAATCGAGCACAAACACGGTCGCACCGCCTACGGTGACTTCTGTAGATGGAGAGTCCAAACCATCCAGAGAAAGGGTGGGTACGAGATGAGAACGGCTATGGGAATACTTATTGATGATCTCGAGCGCTTCCTCCAGCCGGTCTTCTTCTACACCAGCCATGATAGTAACATTGCCTTCTTTGAGCAGCCCGCCGGATGAGGTGAGCTTGGTTGAGGAAAAGCCACTGCGGGTAAGATGCTTGATGACGCCTGCAACATCGTCCAGGTTGATGATCGCAAGAATTAACTTCACGTTTTCAGCCTCCGTATTTTTCCTATTATAAATATAACACAGACTGGTTTTAAAAGGAAACCCTTTGCGCAAAAGAAAACATAATAGAAAATTATTCAGATATTTGCTATTTAAAAATAAAAATAAAAACCGACAACCATTCAGATTGCCGGTTTGCTCCACTTATGCTCTTTTATTCGGCGCCGCGCTCGATTCGATCCACCGTGGCCTCCAGCCAGGGCGCGCTGACGCGCTCGATCATGCCGCGGTCGCAGGCATCGGCCAGCGTAGGAGCAATAGGCAACCGCGCCACATGCGTAATCCCATTGCGCGCCGCCACAGCATCCACATTGCTCTCACCGAAAATCGAATGCTTTTCATGGCAGTTGGGGCATTCAAAATAGGACATATTCTCCACAATGCCGAGCACGGGGACGTTGAGCATCCCAGCCATCTTCACAGCCTTTTCTACGATCATGGACACAAGCTCCTGCGGCGAGGTTACAACGATTACACCATCCACCGGCAGGGACTGGAATACGGTGAGCGGCACATCTCCGGTTCCCGGAGGCATGTCGACGAACATATAATCCACATCGCCCCAGACCACTTCAGTCCAGAACTGCTTTACTGCGCCCGCAATGACCGGCCCGCGCCAGACTACTGGATCGTTTTCGTTTTCCAGCAGCAGGTTGATGGACATCACTTCGATGCCGGATTCCGTAACGGCAGGGAATACGCCCATTTCGTTGCCTTCAGCCTTCCCGTGGAGCCCAAAAATATTTGGGATGGAGGGGCCGGTAATGTCCGCATCCAGGATAGCGGTTTTGTGTCCGCGGCGGCGTGTAAGCATTGCGAGCAAAGAGGTTACAAGGGATTTGCCGACACCGCCCTTGCCGCTCACGACGGCGATTACCTTTTTGACGCTGGAATACTGGTTGACCGGCTCGATTAAACTCTGCGGTGCAGTGCGTTCCCCGCAATTGGAAGAACAGCTGCTGCAATCGTGGTTGCATGATTCGCTCATGGCAGTTTCTCCTTCTTTTATCCTATGGAATATTGTTGCTTCAAGTTGCGCTTGAAAGGGATTTTGAACACACTTGCGCAATATGCGCAAGGATCGCTCCGGCGATGTCGACGCCGGTGCAGGCAGCAAGCCCGTGGAAGTGCGCGTTTGAATTTACTTCACATAGGAGCGGGCCTTCCGCACCATGCAGCAAGTCCACGCCTGCATAATCAAGGCCAAGCAGCGCAGCGGCACGCAGCGCCAGCGATTCTTCTGCAGGGTTGAGCGCATAGGGCGCGCAGCTTCCGCCGCGGGCAACGTTGGCGCGAAAATCCGTATCGTTACGACGCTCCATTGCAGCAACCACGCGGTTCCCAACCACATACGCGCGGATGTCCCGCCCGAGGCTCGTGCGCACGAATTCCTGCATGAGCATGGGCGTCCCCTCGTGCTCGCATAAAAGCGAAGCGGCCTCTTCCCGGGTATTGGCAAGGTATACCTGTTTGCCAAATGAACCGCTGCATTCCTTTACAATAAGCGGGAAGCCCAGGAAAGCAGCTGTCCGATCCAGAAACTCCATCCCACCATAGCCAACAAAGCGGTAGGTGCGCGGAACAAGAACTGTGCGCGGCATCGGGATGTTATGGCGTGCAAGCGCGATATGCGTAAGCGCCTTGTCATCACACAGCGCGAGGGCACGCACATTGTTGAATACGCGCATACCGCACGCTTCCAGCTGCAAGCCGAGATATTTGTCTTTATCCCAGAGGATAGCAAAATCGTATTCGGGGGCATCGAACAGCGGCGTCCCAGAGGAAGCATCAAATAGCAGTGCATCGTTTGCACGCACGTCGAGGGAGATCGCGTGCGCTTCTGCAGCTGCGCAAAGAGCATCCCTTAGGGCAAGAAAGCTTTCTTCGCGCACGAACCCGTTCACAATCAATAATCCGTGCATGATTCCCTCACGAACGCCCTAACTTTTCGAGGACTTTATGCTGCGCAAGAAGTTTGCAAATCATGTAAAGCAGCACGCTATAAAGCGGGATCATCACCGCTTGGTTGATCAGCCGCGCCCAAAAGAGCTCCCACGGGCTTCCATAAAGCTCTACAAGCAGGAGCGTGTTGAGAAAAACGCTGCCAAAAAGTTGCCCTGCAGCGATGGCTGCAAGCAAGCGCAGGAATGTTGGCTTCTGCTTCCGCATGAAAAACAGACCCGGGATCAGCCCAAAGAAAATGCCAACAAGCGTGAACCAAGGCATGTATGCTCCTTTAGGAAACAGCAGCGCCTGCAAAAGGTCCGTGAGCGCGCCCACGATGCCGCCATAGACGGGCCCAAACAATACGCCTGCAAGAAGAACAGGCAGCACGCCAAAACCGATTTTAAGCGTGTAGGAACCAAATGGCATAGCAGGTATGCTCAAAAGCCCGCCCAGGATTACACCAAGAGCGGTCAAAAGGCCACAGACAACAAGTTTAAGAATGGAAGAATGGACATTTTTTGACATACAAAAACCTCCTCAAAAAAGAATTGCGGCATTTGCTCGTACCGCATACAAAGAGGAGGCTCCTCCTAATATGCAGCAGCGGGATTCGGGTACCGCACCGCAAGCACAAAGCTTTTCGTCCGCCCGGCGATCTCCCTGACCAGGCGGCACTCACCGCCCGAAATTCGGGCGGCATAACGCGCGGCAACCTACTCTGCCTTTGTCCGCTTCGATTGTAACCGAAATGCTATGGAATGTAAAGAGGAAAAACCGCCCCTTGAAAAGGACGGTTTTCATGCGCAAAAATGGGTAATGAGGCGTTTTAAATTGCATGGCCTTGCGCCTGCAAAAATGCTAAAGCACACTTTTTCGACGCGTAAACCCTCTACGGCTCAAAATCACGTCAATCCTCTCCGCGCTCAAACTTTGCAACCGCTTCATGCAGGTGCTCTGTAATTTGGATATGCTGCGGGCAGCGAGAAAGGCAAACCTCACAGCCGAGGCATGCGGAAGCCTGTGCCTTGTCACGGCAGGCCGAAGCATATTGCTTTGCGGCATAGGCGTCACCATAGATGCGGCCGTCGTTAAGCGCGCGCAGAATATCTGGGATCGGGATTTCCGCCGGGCAGGTTTCCGTGCAATAATTGCAGCGCGTGCAAGGAATTGAAGGCACCTTGGCAAGCGCCTCCCGAACTGCTTCGATCACAGCACGCTCCTCTGCATTAAGCGGCTGGAGCGGGCTGAATGTTTTGATGTTATCTTCCACCTGCGCTAGATCCGACATGCCGGAAAGCACCATGAGCACCCCCTCGAGGGACGCGCAGAAACGCAGCGCCCAGGAAGCAAGGGATGCGTTGGGCGCATATGCCGTAAACGGGTTGGCCAGCCCGCTTTGCAGCTGCGCCAACGATCCGCCGCGCACAGGCTCCATGATGATAACATCCTTGCCGTGCCGCCGCGCGGTTTCATAGCAAAGGCGGGACTGTACGCGCTCGCTTTCCCAATCTGCATAGTTGATCTGGAGCTGCACAAATTCCATCTCCGGGTGGAGCGTAAGCAGTTTATCGAGCGTTTCAGCCGTATCGTGGAAAGAAAAACCGATATGTTTTACAAGTCCTTCTTTTTTCTTTTGCCGGATGAAACTCCAGGCGTCCACCGCATCGGCTGCAGCGATGTTCTTATCGCGTAGCGAGTGCAGAAGATAGTAATCAAAATAGCCTGCGCCCGTTTTTTGAAGCTGCTCCTGGAAAAGCCGTTCGAGATCGGAAGGCTCCTTTGCAAGCCAAACGGGCATTTTGTCTGCAAGCAGGAAACTTTCCCGCGGGTGGCGCTTTACCAGCGCTTCCCGCACAAATAGCTCCGCTTTATAATCGTGATACCCATACGCGGTATCAAAATACGTGAAGCCGGCCTCTAAAAAGCGGTCAAAAAGCTTCTCAGTCTCCCTTAGGTCAACCTGCTCGTGAACCTGGGGCAGGCGCATTGTTCCAAAACCAAGCTGCTTCATGTGCGCACCTCCAACGTCAAAACATTTCGTCTGCAGCGACGACTTGATTTTCATTAAGCGTATCAAAAAAAGGGGGAAAGGTCAATCGCGGACTGGAAAGCAGACCATAAGAAATCGACAAAATCGGCAGGAAACGCTTTTCATTCAATGGGGAATGCAGTAGAATACTATTGGCATATGTTTCTAAAAATAAGCAATGGAAACGCATGAGGATAGACTTCATGGGGATTGAGGGAAAATATGGTTGTTGTAATCCCGGCATATGAGCCGGATGAAAAACTGTTGCGCGTTGTTGCAGCCCTTAAGCGCGATACGGATTATGCGATTGTCGTGGTGGATGACGGAAGCTCGGAAGCGGCGCAGGGCGTGTTTGCAGCGCTTCCCGAGGATGTGGTGCTGCTGCGCCATGCCCAGAACCGGGGAAAAGGGCGCGCGCTTAAAACAGCATATGAGTATATTTTGGAACATTTTTCTGAATCCGAAGGCATCGTAACGGTGGATGCGGATGGGCAGCACCTGCCGAAAGATGTAGTGCGCATTTCCAACGAATGGGCTGCGCATCCAGAGGCGCTCGTTCTAGGCTCGCGCCGGTTTACAGGAAAGGTACCATGGCGCAGCCGCACGGGCAACGCAATCACGCGCACAGTATTCCGCCTGTCTACGGGCGTTGCCGTTTATGATACGCAGACGGGGTTACGCGCATTTTCCGTTTCTCGCGTTCCCATGATGCTACAGATGCGGGGCGAACGCTATGAGCACGAAATCAACGTGCTGCTTTATGCAACGCGGCATCGCGTGCCGATTCGCGAGGTGACAATCGAAACGGTTTATATTGCGGATAATGCCTCCTCCCATTTCCATCCCTTTCGGGATTCCTGGCGCATCTATAAAATGATCCTGCTGTTCGTCGCATCTTCATTGCTTGCGGCCGCCGTAGACTATGTGCTTGTGCTTGTGCTTTCTGCATTGTTTGCAGGGCTTTCACAGGGGCTTTTGCTCAGCGTTGTATTGGCCCGCATTGTGAGCTCGCTTTTGAATTACTTGCTTAACAGGAAATATGTGTTTGAAGATTGTTCCAAGCAAAGCATCTTTCGCTATTACCTTGTGGTTGCAGGGATCCTTTTGGCAAACTATGGATTGCTTTCCCTTATTTCCTCGTTTATGCCACTTGCGCTTGCGAAGCTTTTGGTTGAGATCGGGCTATATCCGCTCAGCTTTTATCTCCAGCGCAAATTCGTTTTTGCCGAGATGGAAGGGGAAGCACGCGCATGAGCAAACTGCCCTCTAAAACCTGCGCAATCGTGCGCATGGTGCTCCTCGATGCGGCCGCATTCGGGGCCTGCCTTGTGGTATTTGCTTACTTCCATCATGTGCGCATAACGCCGTTGCATCCCACGGCACTCCCGGAGTCTACGCAAACGCCTAAGCTGGAAACGCCTGCCCCCAATACGCCTGCGCCGGACGCTAACCCTTCGCCTACGCCGGAACCAACGGGCCTTCTTGGAGCGAAATATGCGGAGAAGTTTTCAGATTCTGGGACTATCTTGGATGCATCGAGTTACCGCAGCGAAAGCGTTGCGATCGAACTGCGCACGGAATATGCGTACGATAGCGTCGTCCACGTGGCGGATATTTATATCCAAGACATAACATCATTCCGCACGGGGGTTTATGATGCATATGGATCATCCCCGATGCTTACGCTTAAAATGGCGCAGCAGGCGGGAGCCATCGTGGCGATTTCGGGTGATTATTTCTCCGCGCACATGAACCACGGCATGCTTATTATCAGAAACGGGCAGATTTATGTCGATGAAATCCCCAAAGGATATGACACCTGCGTGCTCTATTATGATGGCGTAATGGAGACCATCAGCGATGCAGAATTTGACCGGGATGCGATCCTTGCGCGCAATCCATACCAGGCGTGGTGCTTTGGGCCGGCCCTGCTGGGGGAAGATGGCGCTGCGCTCACGTCCTTTCAGTCAACGATTAAGACCAACAATCCGCGCAGTGCCATTGGCTACTTTGAACCGGGTCACTATTGCTTTGTGATGGTGGAGGGGCGCAGCAGCGAATCGGAAGGGATGACGCTCCAGGAGCTTTCTAGTTTCTTTGCAGAGATGGGCTGCAAGGCTGCATACAATTTGGATGGTGGAAAAACGGCGGAGATGGTCTGGAACAACGAGCTTGTAAACGCACGCATCGATGGAGGGCGTTCCGTGAGCGATATTCTTTATATCATAGACGAGGCGAATGCCGGCACACAGAGCGAAGAAGAGGAGGCGGAATGAAGTTGAAGAAATGGATCCCGCATATTACCATTATTCTTGCGCTTATGACGCTTACTTTTTTTATAATCGATCGGTTTAATTCCTTTATGGATTTCATGACAAGCGAGATGAGTAAATGGGTATTTGCGGCGCTCGCTGTGTTTGCAATCGCGTCAGCAGTGCGCCTTATCGCAGCGGACTGGCGGGAAGACGAACGGGAAAGGAAATAGGAGGCGCAAAATGGAGCTGATCCTGCTTGGCACCGGGAATGCGATGGTAACCCGCTGCTATAACACCTGCTTTGCCTTTCGCGAGGGAGCATCCCATTATCTGGTGGATGCAGGGGGTGGGAATGGCATCCTGCGCCAGCTTGCGCTTGCTGGCATTCCGGCTGAATCCATGGAGGGGATGTTCATTACCCATGGCCATACAGACCACATCCTGGGCGCGATCTGGATTGTACGCAAAATGGCGGAGCTGATGAAAAAGGGCGCGCGCAAAAATCCGTTTGAAATCCGCTGCCATGCTGCTGCAGCAGAAATGCTTACATGCTTTTGCAACATGACGCTCACGCCCGGATTGCTTCAATTTATGGGCAATGGCATCGCCATTACGGCCATTCCACCCGGTGCGGAGTTCCAGGCCTTGGGCATGGAGGTTCGCGCATTTGATATACGCTCCACAAAAGCGGAACAATTCGGCTTTTCTGCGCTTTTGCCCGGTGGAAAGCGGTTTGTGTGCCTTGGCGATGAACCTTATAACCCCGAGGCAGATGCGCGCGCAGAAGGGTGCGATTGGCTGCTTTCGGAGGCTTTCTGCCTGTATGCCGATCGCGCGCGTTTCCACCCTTACGAGAAGCACCACTCTACCGCGCTTGATGCAGGGCGCGTGGCGGAATCGCTCGGCGCGAAGAACCTCGTGCTTTATCATACAGAAGATGAAACGCTCGCAACCCGCAAGGCGCGCTATGCAGCTGAGGCAAAGGAAGCGTTTTCCGGGCGCATATTTGTGCCGGATGATTTGGAAACGATTGTGCTTTGAGAGATACGCAATAAGGATTCGAAAGAGAAGCGCATATGATCACCGTTTATGATACGTTCTCCGCGCTCGCAGCGCTCAGCGGAAAAGCCTTCACGCTGGATGCATGGCGGCGCTATGCAGCAGGCATTTACGATGCATCCTTTGCAAACAAGATTGAAGCGGATGCGCAGGACTATAACCTAAAGGAGCAGGTTTTCCCCGTGATAGAAGCCGCACTTGGCGATGCTGCAGGGCTTGCGCGGGCGCATGCGTCCTTTTTGCAGGCAACGGAAAGCCTTGCGGAACGGGTCGGCCATCTGCTGCCCGGCATGCCGGATGTGGACATCGTATTCTATCTGGGGCTTTGCAACGGAGCGGGTTGGGCCACGGAATTTCGGGGGCAGCCCACGGTGCTCATCGGGGTGGAGAAGGTGCTGGAGCTTTCCTGGGAGGCAGAGGCATACATGAAATCGCTCATCTACCACGAGCTGGGGCATATCTGGCATAAAGCGCAGCTTGGCGGGTGGCCCGCCGTGAAGACGCAGGCAGAGCGCTCGCTCCTGCAGCTTTACCAGGAGGGGATTGCAATGCGCTGCGAGCAGCTCCTCTGCGGGGATGATGCGTTTTATCACCAAAACAGGGATGGTTGGCTCTCATGGTGCAGGGAAAATCTCGCAGAAATCGCAACGGAATTTGCCCGGCGCGTTGCGGCAGGCGAGAGCACACAGGATTTCTTCGGAGATTGGTGCACCTGGCGCGGCCATTCGGATACAGGGTATTTTCTTGGCTGCGAATTCGTAAGGCATGGAATGAAACATTTGCCTTTCCCCGAAACCGCAAAGCTTTTGCTGCCGGAAGTTACAACGGCATTTGGGGAATATGTGCAAAATATAAACAATAATGCAATCATGGAGGTGCCTAGATGAAAACTACGGTTGATGATCTCAAAACAAGGCGGAGCTGCCGCGCATATCTTCCGAAACAGGTAGATCAAGATGTGCTAAAGGAAATTCTCGAGGCAGGCACCTATGCTCCAACCGGGAAAGGGCTGATGTCGCCCAAAATGGTGGTCGTACAGGATCCGGAAACGATCCGTGCGATTTCGCGCATGAATGCGGCAATTATGGGATCAGAAAACGACCCGTTTTATGGCGCGCCAACGCTCGTTATCGTGTTTGCGGACGCGAGTGTCCCAACTTATGTGGAAGATGGTAGCCTTGTAATGGGAAACCTTATGAATGCGGCACATGCGCTCGGTGTGGCTTCCTGCTGGATCCACCGCGCGAAGCAGGTGTTTGAAACGGAAGAAGGCAAAAAGCTTATGCGGCAGTGGGGGCTTGGCGAAACCTATGTCGGCATTGGCAACTGCATCCTCGGTTACCGTAGCGAGCCGCCTAAACCAGCAAAGGAACGCAAGCCGGATTATATCGTGTGGGCGTGAATTTTGGAGCAGAAATTAAAAAAAGGAGGCGGGGCACCGCCTCCTTTTTGGACGGTTAAAAGATGAAATCCTAATGCGGAGGCACCGCAACGGAAATGCGGTGGCGGCTGATAAGGGCAAACTGTAAAGGCTCCAGAATTACAAAATGCTTTGCAATGGGAAATTCCAGAATGGATACGAATCTTGCCGCATGGTTTTGATGGGGGAAAGGCCCTTGGATGCTTTTGCGGCCCAACAACCTGCGAGAAGTTGAACCGAACCCTAAAGGCCTTTTTTCTACAGATATCAAATTGTTTTTAAACGAAGCGTAGCGCGGCAGCAAGGCGCACTGCGTGCCGGCATTCCTAAAACCGGAGCCGCTTTTAAGCAAAAAAATAGTTGACAAAGCATATAAAACCATGCATAATGACATCAAGTGGTCAGACCATTATGGTTAGGAATTGACTAGGAATTAAAATTTATACAACGCATACCATTAAACCGCAAGCAATAAAGCACAATAGAAACAAAAAACGTACGAACAACCCCCTGTATCTAAGAAGAACTGGTTAGGTCAATTTATATCTATAGCATCAAACATTGGGGAAGCCATAAAATGAGGATCATTGTCTGTATCAAACAAGTGCCGGGCACGAACAACGTATTGCTGGATCCCGAAACGGGCACCATGCTGCGCAGCAGCGCAAAGGGGAAACTCAATCCGTTTGACCTGTTTGCAATCGAGCAGGCGCTTGCCCTGCGTGCATGCTTTGGCGGCAGTGTAACCGCACTGGCCATGGGGCCTGCGCAGGCGGAAAGTTCTTTGCGCGAAGCGCTGTATATGGGGGCGGATGAAGCCTATTTGCTGTGCGACCGCGCATTGATCGGTTCGGATGTGCTTGCAACGAGCCATGCGCTCAGCCAGGCAATTCTGCGCATTGGGATGCCGGACCTTATTCTCTGCGGCAAGCAGACCACGGATGGCGATACGGCGCAGGTTGGACCCGAGATCGCAGAAATGCTGGGCATTGCGCATGTTGCAAACGTTACGCAAATCGAGGCGCATTCCGGCGGCGCGCTGCATGTTACGGCCGCTCTGGAAGGGTGCGATTGCCAATACCGCCTGGAGACGCCCTTCTTGGCATGCATGGAAAAGGATGCGAACACCCCAAGGTTGCCGTCCTACCGGCGCAAGAAGGAAATGGAGGCGCAAAGCGTGCAGCTGTTGTCGCTTTCCGATTTAATGGATACGGATCCTGCGCACTATGGCATGCAAGGTTCGCCGACGCGCGTGGTAAGGGTATTTGCGCCGGAACGCAAGGAAACACGGCGCTTTTTGGAGGGTAGCGCCCAGGCTATGGCGGAAGCTATGCTTGGGATTTTAAAAGAAGAGAAGATCGTATAAGCACGGGTTAAGGAGAGGAGACCTTGATTAGAATCGATCAAAGCAAGGTAACGGAGGCGCTGGCGCGCACGCTGCAAGATGGTTGCCCATTCGGCGCAATCCGAATCGACGAAGCGGGTATGCTTCAGATTGAAGCATCCTGCCGCTTGTGCCGGCAATGCCTCAAGCTGGATACACTGGGCGCGCTTACGTTGGATGAGGGGCCCGAAAAAAGCGTTTCCGGCGATTGGGATGGCATTTGCGTGCTTGGGGAGTTCTTGAACGGGCGGCTGCATCCGGTGACGCTGGAGCTTTTGGGCAAAGCGCGCGAGCTTGCAAACGGCCATATGCCCGTTATGGTAGCCCTGCCGGGGCATAGCGTTTCCGAAGCGGCGCGTTTCTTGTGCGATTGTGGTGCGGATACCGTGTATACCTATGACGATGAAAGGCTTGCTGCCTTTGAACCGGTGCGCTTTGCCGCCTGCATGGAAGACTGCATCCGGCGTGTCCGCCCCGCCGTGGTAATGGCGGGCGCAACTGCCGCTGGGCGCTCTTTTGCACCGCGCCTTGCAGCGCGCTTTCATACGGGGCTTACGGCGGATTGCACCGCCCTTTCCCTAAGCGGCGATTATGAATTGCACCAGACGCGGCCTGCGTTTGGCGGAAACGTGATGGCTGAGATCGTAACAAAGGCGGCCCGGCCACAGATGTGCACCGTGCGCTATCGCGTATTTGATCCGCCGCTCCGCCAGAACAAAGGCAATGGCCGCATCGTTGCGCTGCGTATGCCGGAGCCAGCTGCTGCGGCAGAGGTGCTGCGCGTTATTCCCAAGCCGCTTGAAATGGATTTGAGCGAAGCGGATGCAATTATAGCAGTAGGCCGCGGATGCGCGACGGCGCGGAACATCGAGGATGCCCATCGTCTGGCGCGGTTGCTTGGCGCGCAAGTAGGGTGTACGCGCCCGCTTGTGGAGGCAGGCCTGTTTGACCCCAAACGGCAGATCGGGTTATCGGGGCGTACCGTGAAACCAAAATACCTTATTGCGCTGGGCATTTCCGGCTCCGTGCAATTCGCCGCTGGCATGGCGGGCGCTTCCAAGATCATCGCAGTCAACCATGACCCGGCGGCACCGATTTTCGGAATTGCGCATGTAGGACTTTGCTGTGATGCGGGTGCATTCCTCCCCGAAATCATCCAAAGAGTCGAGCAGGAAAAAGAAACACAAAAGGAGGTGCGCGCATGAAACGGCGTTTAACGGAAGAGGATCGCGCTGCGCTTGCTGCGATTGTAGGGCCGGAGCGCGCGCTGTTTGGCGCAAGCATCAGCGAGGATTATGCGCACGATGAGATGGAACGCGTTCGCAGCTTTCCCGAAGCGCTTTTGCGGGCGGATTCTGCGGAAGAGGTAGCGCAAATCCTGGCCTATTGCAACGCGGAACGCATCCCGGTGGTGCCGCGCGGTGCAGGCACCGGCCTTGTGGGCGGCGCGGTAGCCGTGCAGGGCGGCGTGATGCTGGATCTTACTTCCATGAACCGCATCCGCGCGCTTGACGCTGAAAACATGACGGTAACGGTTGAACCAGGCGTGCTTCTTATGGAGCTTGCCGCTTATGTGGAAGCGCGGGGGTTTCTGTATCCCCCGGATCCCGGTGAAAAAACGGCAACGATTGGCGGGAATATCAGCACCAACGCTGGCGGCATGCGGGCGGTGAAATATGGCGTAACGCGCGATTATGTGCTTTCACTTACCGTGGTTTTGGCAGATGGCACCATTGAAACCTTTGGGGCACAAACGGTAAAGAACAGTTCCGGCTATAGCATTAAGGATTTGCTCGTCGGCTCGGAGGGGACGCTTGGCGTCATCGTTTCTGCAACGCTGCGCTTGATCCCGAAGCCGCAGGCCTGCATCAGCATGCTTGCGGGCTTTGCTTCCTTTTCCGATGCGATTGCCGCTGTGCCCAAGCTGATCGGCTCGGGCACGGAGCCTACGGCCGTGGAATTTCTTACGCGGCGGGTGATCGAACTAACGGAGGAATACTTGGGGCGCGCATTTCCGCGCTTTGAGGGGGATGCGGCGCTCCTTTTTACGTTCGACGGCGCTGAGGAAGCGGAAGTGGAAAAGCGCATGGAGCGCGCTGCAGAGCTTTGCCTGGGGGAAGGCGCGATCGACTGTTATTTTGTTGATACGGACGAACGCACGGACGCTGTCTGGAAGGCGCGCGGCGCGTTTTTGGAAGCCATCAAAGCATCTGCCGGGCAAATGGATGAAGGCGATGTGGTCGTGCCACGCGCAGAGATAACGGCCTTTATGGAGCGGCTTGCTGCGATTTCTGCAGAAAGCGGGCTTCGCGTGGAATATTTCGGGCATGCAGGGGATGGGAACCTCCATGTGTATTTTTGTCGGGACGGCCTTGCGGAATCGGAATGGGATGCGCGCCTTTCCCGAGCATTTGACGCGCTTTATGCGCATGCGGCGGAACTTGGCGGGACGGTTTCCGGCGAACACGGAATCGGCTATGCCAAGCAGCAGGCGCTGTGCGCTAGGATTGGCGCCGGGCAGATGGCGCTTATGCGGCGGATCAAACAGGCATTTGACCCAAACGGGATTCTAAATCCAGACAAGATCTGCTCTGAAACTGAAGTATTGCATTAAGCAATATGATAAAAATCAAAGGAGGATCAAAATGAAAAGGACGGTTGCATTGTGCTTGTTGCTTGCTCTTTGCGCCTTCACACTATGGGGGTGCGGGCAAGAGGCAGAAGTGGACGGGGAACGCGTGCTCAACTATTGCCTGGATGGTGATATCAATAGCGCAGACCCGAACTTCCGCACACTTACGGCGGAACACAACCTTTACAGACAGATTTATGAACCCCTCTATTTTGTAAACCATGATTCCGGGGAAATGGAACCGCGCCTTGCAGAAAACTATACCATTTCAGAGGATGGGCTTGTTTATACATTTGAAATCAAAGAGGGCGTTAAATTCCATGACGGCACTGAGGTAAAAGCAGAAGATGTGGCTTTCACTGTGGAACAGGCGGCTGCATCCACTTACATTGGCACAACCGTAGCGAACTTTGAAAGCGCGACCGCAACTGGAGACTATACCGTTGAGATCAAGCTGACGGCACCCTATGCATCCTTTTTGGAAAACGTTGTGCAGCTTTATATCCTGCCCAAAGCTTATTATGAAAGCGTTGGATCGGAAGGTTTTGCGGAAAAGCCGATTGGCTGCGGCGCATATAAAATGGTAGACCGCGTAGTCGGCAGCTCCATTACGCTCGAAGCTTTCGAGGATTATTATCGGGGTGTGGCGCCGATTAAGCAGGTTGTAATGCGCATTTTCAGCGATAGTACTGCATCTGCAGTCGCGCTGGAGACGGGCGAAGTGGACATCATGGATATCAGCACGGCGAATTATGAAAAATTCAGCCAGATGGATTCCGTTACCATTTACCAGAGCGAATCCCCGCATATCACCTGCGTGCATATGAACAGCGAGGTTTACCCCTTTGATAACCCGCTCGTTCGCCAGGCCGTAAACTACTGCGTAGACCGTACGTTTATGGTTGAGGTTGCCTTGGATGGCTTGGGCACAGAAACCTCCAACATTGTAAGCTCTATGATGTTTGGCTATGATCCCAATGCAAAAACGTACGATTATGACTTGGAACAGGCAAAAGCGCTTATTGCAGAGGCCGGAATCCAGACCCCCATCGACATCGGCAAGATCGGCTCTACTGCCTTCGGCGAGAAGATCGCCCCCATCCTGCAGGAAAACCTTGCCGCAATCGGCTTGAATGCGGAAATCGAAGTGACCGACAGCTTCATCGACGATGCATGCAAAGGGAACTATACCATCGGCATTATGGGCCTTGTGGTCTATAACGGTGTTGCATGGGATATGGACGCCTATAGCATCCTGTTTGATTCTGACGCCATCGATGCATTTAATCTTCCGCGCATCAGCAATCCGCGCATCGATGAGCTGTTTGAACTTGGCCGCAGCGCTACGAACGAGGAAGATCGCCTTGCTTATTATCAAGAGCTTAACCGCCTTGTGCAGGAGGATTCCGGATGGGTCATGCTGTATAACAGCCTCACGAATATCGGCTGCAGCAACGACCTCAACATGACGCTTTACTCACCCAATGTGATTTACTTTTACGATTGTTCGTGGAAATAACCAAGGTAGAGACCAAGTCCCTGCCTAGCGCAGGGGCTTGGCGAAGAAGATAGGAGGCAACACCATGTTGGAACAATATCGCGATTACCTTTTAAAACAGCTTGAAGCGCTCCTTGCCATCCCAAGCCCCTCCGGCTTTTTTGAAGCGGTACAAAGCTACTTGAGCAAAGAAGTTGAAAGCATGGGCTATCAAGTGAAGCACCTCAATAAGGGAGGCATTCAGTATTGCCTGGGCGGGGAAGGCGAACCCGTCATGCTGATGGCGCATGCGGATACCCTGGGTGCACAGGTAAAAGAGATCAAGCCAAACGGGCGGCTGAAGATTGTGCGCGTAGGCGGATTGAACCCCAACAACATTGAAAACGAGAATGTAACGGTTCACACAAAATTCAACGGCACCTATGAGGGAACCATTCTGCTTACAAATGCTTCCACGCATGTAAACGATAATTATAACGTTGTCCGCACGTTTGAAAGCAATCTGGAAGTGGTGTTGGATAAGCTTGTGGATTCCAAAAAAGACGTGGAAGCGCTGGGCATTCGAAATGGGGATTTCATCAGCGTGCATCCGCGCTTTGTTGCATCAACGGATGGCTGGCTCAAGTCCAGATTCCTGGATGACAAGATTGGCGTAGCAATCCTTCTGGCGTTTTCAAAATATGTTGCGGAGCATAAAATTGCGCTGAACCGGAAGGTTTACGTTGGCTTTACCGTATATGAAGAAGTGCTCCATGCAGGTGGCGCAGGCATCCCGGAAGACGCCGTAGAACTGCTCGGCGTTGACATGGGATGCGTAGGAGAAGGCCTGGAAGGGAGCGAAACGCGGGTGTCCATCGTAGCGCGCGATAATTATGGCCCGTATAACAACGCAATGGTTACGCGCCTAATCCAGCTTGGCCTGGAAAACGGGATCGATTTTGCCGTGGATTGTTACTCGGGCTACGTTTCCGATGTGGCGGTAGCGCTCATTGCCGGAAGGGATGTGCGCCATGGCTTAATTGGGCCCGGAGTCTATGCATCGCACAGCTATGAAAGGACGAACCTGCGGGCGGTTGAAGGAACGCTCAAATTGCTTTGCGCTTATTTAACTTAATGGCGAACGAAAAAACGAACGGAAGGAGGAGGAAAGATTGTACCGATATTTCATCAAACGCATACTTTTGATCATCCCGACGATGCTTGGCGTTATCATCCTGGTGTTTACGATTATGTCCATAACGCCGGGCAACCCGGGCAGGCAGATCCTGGGATCAAGCGCGCCGCAATCCGCAGTAGATGAATTGAACCACGAATTTGGCGTAGACCGCCCCTTCTTCGTAAGGCTGGGTGATTATATCTGGGGCATTATTACAAGGCTTGATTTTGGAGAATCCTGGCGGACGCGCCAATCGGTATTCGTTGAAATCAACGCGCGCTTTCCCATTACGCTCCGGCTTGCGCTCATGGCGATTATTGGAGAGGTGCTCATCGGCGTGCCGCTTGGGATTGTTGCAGCGGTGAAGCAATATTCACCGGCGGATTTTATTTCAACCGTAATTGCCATGATGCTCGGCTCAGTGCCGGGGTTCTGGCTTGGATTGATGCTGATGCTGGTATTTGGCGTGCAACTGTCGCTCCTGCCAACGGCTGGGCTGAGCACGCCGGCACATTATGTTCTGCCTCTGATGACGCTCATTCTGCCCGGGGCAAGCGGCCTGTTGAAAATTACCCGTTCTACCATGCTTGAGTGCATTCGGCAGGATTATGTCCGCACGGCCCGCGCAAAGGGCGCAAAGGAGAAAAGCGTGATTTTCAACCATGCGTTGCGCAACGCGCTGCTGCCAATCGTTACCGTATGCGGCATCAACTTTGCTTACATGCTGGGCGGCTCCGTCGTAATCGAAAACGTGTTTTCAATCCCCGGGATCGGCGCAATCCTTGTAGATAGCATCAACATGAAGGACATCCCGCAGGTCATGGCGATTACGATCCTCTTTTCATTTACCTTCTGCCTTGTAATGGTGTTTGTGGATATCGCATATTCCATGCTGGATCCTCGCGTGAAGGCGCAATACCAGGCGGCAGGCAAGCGCGTGAAAAAGGTTAAAAGCGGGGAGGTAGCCGCATGAACGACACGGAGAAAAAGCTTGCCTTGCGCAAAAAATCAAGATCCCAAATGATTTGGAGGCAGTTCCGCAAAAGCCGCACCGCGATCCTGGGCCTTTGCATATTAACGGTATTCGTGCTGTTTGCGGTCTTTGCGGATGTGATCGAAGACTTTGATACCAGGGCGATTGCAACCAACCAGCAGGCTCGCTTTGAAGCGCCCTCGCTGAAAAATCTGTTTACGGAAAATGCGCACATCTTTGGAACCGACGAGTATGGGCGCGATGTGTTTGCGCGCATCATACATGGCGCAAGGGTTTCGCTTTCCATCGGCATCCTCGCAACTTCCTGCTCTGCGGTAATCGGCGGCCTGCTTGGCGCAGTTGCCGCATTTTATGGGAAAAAGTGGGACTTTATCATCATGCGCTGCATGGATATCATCTCCAGCATACCATCCATCCTGCTTGCGATGGCGGTGGTCGCGGCGCTGGGGGCAAACCTAACGAACCTCTTGATCGCGCTGTCTTTTTCTTCCATTGCAACATATGCACGCCTGGTCCGCTCTTCCGTGGTTACGCTGGTTGGGCAGGAATTCATTGAAGCTGCGCGCGCATGCGGCGCAAGCAGTTTCAAAATCATCGTAAAGCATATCATCCCCAATTCGCTCAGCCCCATCATCTGCCAGATGGCGTTTTCCTCTTCCGGCATGATTTTGACAGCGGCATCCATGAGCTATCTCGGGCTTGGCATCCAACCGCCCAACCCCGAATGGGGATCCATGCTTGCTTCTGCAAAAACCTATATTTGGTCCTATCCATATCTCATTACAATCCCGGGCATCTGCATCGTATTGGCTGCGCTTTCCATCACGCTTATTGGCGATGGCCTGCGCGATGCGTTGGATCCAAAATTGAAAGACTGAGGTGATCCCATGCCAAATGAGCTTTTAAAGATCGAAAACCTGGAAATTGTTTATAAAACCGATATGGAAACCGTGCATGCGGTAAACGGCATCGATCTTTCCATCAACGAACAGGAAACGCTTGGCCTCGTGGGCGAAACAGGAGCGGGCAAAACCTCCACGGCGCTTGCAATCCTAAGGCTCCTGCCGGACCGCACTGCCAAAACTGCAGGGCGTATCCTGTTCCAGGGAGAAGACATCGCCGCTATGAGCGATGAGGAGCTGCGGGAACTGCGCGGCGGAAAAATCTCCATGATTTTTCAAGACCCGATGACTTCGCTCAACCCTGTAATTTCCGTAGGCCACCAGATTGCTGAGGCGCTTGCCCTGCATAATACACAGAACAAAACAAAAGAAGAAATCGAAGCGCGCGTGGAGGAGATTCTCGAACTTGTGGGTATCCCGGCGAATCGGAAAAACGATTATCCGCATCAGTTTTCAGGAGGCATGAAGCAGCGCGTTGTAATTGCGATCGCGCTAAGCTGTAACCCGCAGCTGCTGATCGCGGATGAACCCACCACGGCGCTCGATGTCACCATCCAGGCGCAGGTGCTGGCGATGATGAATGAGCTGAAAGAGCGGCTGAAAACTTCGCTCCTAATGATTACCCACGATATGGGCATCATTGCGCAGACCTGCGAAAAGGTGGGCGTTATGTATGCTGGTGAGATCATCGAATATGGCAGCGTGGAAGATCTATTCGAGGGCAAACAGCATCATCCGTATACAATTGGGCTGTTTCAGTCGATCCCGGACATTGAACACAAAAAGGAAAGGCTGGAGCAAATTGACGGTTTGATGCCGGATCCAACCAACCTTCCAAAGGGGTGCAAATTCCATCCCCGGTGCAAGCAGTGCATGCCGATCTGCCGGGAAGAAGCACCAGGGGTTTATGTGGAAGGGGAACACAGGATTAAGTGCCACCTGTTTGGCGGCGCTTCCAGGTGAAAGGAGAGGGAAATGGGACAAATACCGCTGATTGAAACAGTGCATCTGAAAAAGTATTTTAGCACGCCAGCAGGCCCGCTCCACGCCGTAGACGATATCAACCTCAAAATCTATACTGGAAAAACGCTTGGTGTTGTAGGGGAATCGGGCTGCGGAAAAAGCACGCTCGGGCGTGTCATCCTACGCCTTATCGATGCAACGGCCGGGCAGGTGCTTTTTGAAGGAAAAGACATCCTAACGCTGCGTCCGCGTCAAGTAAAAGAGCTCAAAAAGCAGATGCAGATCATTTTCCAGGACCCGTATTCCTCGCTGGACCCGCGCTTGTCCGTGAGTGAGCTGATCGCTGAGCCAATCCTTCTTACGAAGACGCTGCACGGGAAAGCAGAGGTAAACCGGCGCGTTGCGGAACTAATGGACATTGTGGGCTTGGCAGAACGCCTCGCGGTTGCCTATCCGCACGAGCTTGATGGCGGGCGCCGCCAGCGGATCGGCGTAGCCCGCGCGCTTGCCGTCAACCCCAAGTTCATCGTATGCGATGAACCGGTCAGCGCACTCGATGTATCCATCCAAGCGCAGATCCTCAACCTTCTTATGGATCTGCAGCAGAACATGGGCATCACATATATGTTCATCACGCATGATCTTTCCGTTGTAAAGCATATTTCCCATGATATCGCCGTGATGTATCTTGGGCAAAATGTGGAGCTCTGCTCATCTGATGAGCTGTTTGCAAATCCATTGCACCCCTATACCAAGGCGTTGCTAGCCTCCATTCCGCTGCCAAAGCTCAACCGCCGTATGTCGCAGCGCGAGGTGATCCATGGCGAGCTTTCAAGCCCTATTTCGCCCAAGCCTGGCTGCCGCTTTGCTGTGCGTTGCCCCGAGCGGAGGCCGGAATGTACGGGCGAAAACATCCCGCTGGTTGAGATAAAGCCGGGGCATTTCGTTTCCTGCATCCAATATGCGAAGGGGTAAACTGAGAAGGAAAACAGGCGCTGCCGAGGCAAGGGCGGCGCCTGTTCGTGGTTTTAGGCTTGCGGCCGCATTCTGATGTGATGTAAGATAAAATAAGGCGTTGCGGCACGGATCGCACAGCGCCAAGTTCATAACAGCGAGCGTTTTTATGCAATTTACCAAAATTGAACCGCCGAACCTGCTTTATCAGATCATTGCCCAAATCAAACGCAACCTTGCAACGGGCGAGCTGCGCAAGGGAGATAAACTCCCGAGCGAACGCCATTTGTGCACGGCGTTCGGCCTTTCGCGCGCAACGGTGCGGGAGGCGCTCAAAACGCTTGAAATCCTTGGGCTTGTAGAATGCCTGCATGGATCGGGCTATTACATTTCAAGCAATTTGTGCAACACCATGTCGGAACCGTTGAGCATCATGATGCTTGTGGAGCGCGGCAGCATCTTGCATACGCATGAGCTGCGCCGCGCACTGGAGCAGGAGAGCGCAGCCCTTGCCGCGGCACATGCATCCGATGCAGACATCGCCATTATGGAGACTTTGATCGCACACATCAACATGGAGCAGGATGAACAGGTAAAGGCTGCGCTGGATCAGCAATTCCATTATGCTTTGGCGCGCGCATCGGGGAATCCGCTTCTGGTCACGCTGCTCAATGCATGTGAATCGCTGATCAATGAGCATATTCATGACGCCCGCATTCTCATTATTCAGAGTGACAACGAAATGCTCATCAACCGCCAGCATGAGGCAATCCTTGCTGCAATTAAAAAACGCAGCAGCAAAGCCGCTGCGGCTGCGATGAAAGAGCATATGGAGTTGATCGCGGCATCGCTGATCCAATAGCGCGCCTTTACCCCAAAGGGGCGGTGGAGAAGCCGGAATCCGTCCATACATCCGCTTCGATAAAACCGCAGGCTGCGGCAAGCGATGCGGCTGCTGGAAAACCGGAACAGAGCGTTTGTGCGCTGTGGCTGTCGCTTGCAAGAACGATGTGGCAGCCGAGCGCGTGCAGCTCCTTGAGGAGAAACGGCGCCGGATAGGGCGCGCTGCGCCAACCGCGGCTGATTGCACCCGTGTTGATTTCAAAACGCGGGCATTTTTCTGCAATGCATGCAAGCGCATCCAGTGCCGCGCCGCGATAGCGCGGGTCATTCTCATCAAAGAGGAGAGCGCCTTCGTTGAATTTGGTGATGAGGTCAAAATGCCCCACAATATCAACGCGGGCTTCCGCTAAGATCCGCGTTGCAAGCCCTTCATAGTAGGCCGCACAATAACGATAAGCATCGCCGCCAAAATGTGTGCGAATGGCATGTTCTGCGATTTCTGGGCTGACATCCACGGGGGAAAAACCACCGCCCGGAAGCGGGACATAGTGCCCCGAAGCAATCACATAATCATAGGGGGAAGTATCGGCTTCCCCATAAACGTCTTTTTCAATGCCGCAGAAGATCGGGAGCTGCCCAGCATATTCTGTGCGCAAAGCAGCGATTTCCGCGCGGTAAAGCGCAGCGCGCTCGGCGCCCATGCCTGCCGCTGGGTCAAACGCAACAAACGAGTGGCCCGAAAAGCCAAGCGCATCAAGATGCGCTTGGCACGCAGCTTCCACCATGGCGCGGGGCGTATCCGCACCATCGCAGAAGGTGGTATGCACATGGAAATCCGCGTGCACGCTCATTGGGTCATCTTCTCCTGCTTGACTTTTTTATCAATGACATGGCGCGATGCAAGCTCAGCCATAATATCGTCCACGGAAATGCCAAGCTGCACCATCAGCACCAGCACATGGTAGGCAAGATCCGCGATCTCATAAACGGTTTCCTTCCGATCCTCGGCTTTACCTGCGATGATGACCTCCGTCGATTCCTCGCCAACTTTCTTAAGGATCTTATCCAGCCCTTTCTCGAAGAGATAGGTGGTGTAGGAGCCTTCTTTCTTTTCGGTTTTACGGCCTTCGATGAGTTCGTATAACCCTTGCATGGAAAACGGTTCGCTGCCGAAAACGTCATCGTTGAAGCAGGAATCCGTGCTAAGATGGCAGGCGGGGCCGTCCTTTTCCACATAGACGATGAGCGCATCCCGGTCGCAGTCCGCTTTGATGTTTACAATGTGCTGCACGTTGCCGGAGGTCTCGCCCTTGCGCCAGAGTTCCTGACGGGAGCGGGACCAGAAGCAGGTGCGGCCTTCCGCAAGGCTGATGCTTAGGCTTTCGCGGTTCATGTAAGCGAGCGTGAGTACATTGCGGCTCTTTGCATCCACCACAATGGCTGGAATGAGCCCGTTTGCGTCGAATTTTAGTTCTTCCGTGTTCAGCATGGTTGCTCCTTTATCATTCGCATGGTGATGCCCGCTTCACAAAGCGCGCGTTTTAAATCCGGAATCTTGACCTCGCCAAAGTGGAAAATCGAGGCGGCGAGCCCCGCATCAACTTTGGGAAGCGTCTGAAACAGCTCGATAAAATGTGCGGCGCATCCGGCGCCTCCGGATGCAATGACTGGAACGGAGACGGCTTCACATACGGCGGAAAGCATTTCGAGGTCGAATCCCTGCTTTACGCCGTCGGTATCGATGCTGTTGAGCACGATTTCGCCTGCGCCCAATGCAACGCCGCGTTTGACCCATTCGATGAGGTCGAGCCCGGTATCCTCGCGCCCGCCTTTTGCAAACACGCGGAAACGGCCATCCGCGCGCTTTGCATCGATGGAGAGCACAACGCACTGGTCGCCGTATTTGCGCGCCGCATCGCGGATCAGCGAAGGATCCCGCAGCGCGCCGGAATTGACGCTCACCTTGTCCGCACCGCATTTAAGCACCCGGTCGAAATCTGAAACGCTGTTGATGCCGCCGCCTACCGTAAGCGGGATGAAAACGGTGGAAGCCGTTTCCGTTAGGATTTCCGTAAACAGCTGCCTGCCCTCTGCGGAGGCGGTGATATCGTAAAACACGAGCTCATCTGCACCGCAAGCGCTATAATAGGATGCAAGCTTTACAGGGGATGAAACATCGGCAAGGCCGAGGAAATTTACGCCTTTGACGACGCGCCCATCCTTCACGTCAAGGCAGGGGATGATGCGCTTTGTGATCATGTGCGCTCCTTTGCTGCCGCGATGGCCGCGGCAAGGTCGATTTTCTTTTCATAGAGCGCTTTGCCGAGGATTGCGCCATAAAGCCCAAGCCCTGCGAGCGCCTGCACATCCGAAAGGGTAGTGATCCCGCCGGAAGCAACGATTTCAAGCTGCGGGAAACGGGAAGAAAGGCGCGCATACAGCGCGAGGTTTGTGCCCGAGAGAAGGCCATCCCTGGAAATATCCGTGCAGATCACACTGCGCACGCCGGCATCGCAAAGATGGGAAAGGAATTCTTCACAGCCGGTTGTAGAGGTTTGAAGCCAGCCGTGCGTGGCAACAAAGCCATCCCGCACATCCACGCCAACCGCGATGCGCGCGCCAAAGCGCGCAACGGCGCGCGCAAGGAACGCAGGATCCATCAAGGCGGCCGTACCAAGGATCACGCGCCAGACGCCGATGGAAAGATAACGCTCAATCGTATCTTCGCTGCGCACGCCGCCGCCGATCTCCACCTTGAGGTCCGTTGCGGCGGCAATGCTGCGCACGGTTTCAAAATTCGGCGTGTCCCCGCTTTTGGCGCCTTCAAGGTCCACAAGGTGCAGATATTCCGCTCCTGCGTGCGCAAACGCTTCCGCAAGCTGCGGAGGATCGTCGCTGTAAACGGTCATCTTGGCATAATCGCCCCGCGTAAGGCGCACCGCCTTGCCTTCATAGAGATCAATGGCCGGAAAAAGCTTCATAAATCGCACCCCCTTATAGCGTCGAGAACGCTTTTAGAATGCGAAGTCCCACGTCCCCGCTTTTCTCGGGATGAAACTGCGTCCCCATGACGTTCGCAAGCCCTGCCGCTGCCGTGAGCTGTACGCCGTATTCCGCTGTGGCGGTAACGACCGCATCGCACTCCATCGCGGCATAGGAATGCACAAAATAAACGCATTCGCCGGCATCGACCTGCGCAAACAACGGGGATTTGGTTTTGCTTTCCGGAAAGCTTAGGGCATTCCAGCCGATATGGGGCACCTTAAGGCCTGCTCCGATGATGGGCGCAATCGGGCGTACTGCGCCGGGCAATAACCCAAGGCCTGCATGCTCTCCATATTCAAAGCCTTTTTCAAACAGCAATTGCATTCCAAGGCAGATGCCAAGGAGCGGCTTCCCGCGTTCAGCTTCCTGCACAACCACCGAAGCAAGCCCGCTTTCGCGCAGCTTTTCCGCCGCATCGCCAAATGCGCCTACGCCGGGCAGTATGATGCGCTGCGCGCGGCGCAGCGTATCCGCATCGCCTGTGACGCAGGCTTCCACGCCCATGTGCGCAAGGGAGCTTTTCAGCGAAAACAGATTGCCAACGCCATAATCGACAATTGCAAGCATCAGAGAACCCCCTTTGTGGAAGGAATTTCCCCTGCGGCTTGCGGATCAAGCGCTGCGGCGGCGCGCAGCGCGCGCGCAAGCGCTTTAAAGCAGCCTTCGATGATGTGGTGGGAATTCTCGCCTGCAAGTTGCTTCACATGCAGCGTGAGCTCAGCTTTGCGCGTGAAGGCGAGCAGGAATTCCTTAACGAGCTCCGTATCAAACGTGCCGACTTTTTGCGTTGGGATGGCAAGATCACAGCAGAGCATGCCGCGCCCGGAAAGATCCGCCGCAACCAGAAGGAGCGCTTCATCCATGGGCAGGATGCAGCTGCCATAACGGCAAATGCCGCGCTTTTCCCCAAGCGCCTGCGCAAACGCTTCACCCAACGCAATGCCGATATCCTCTACGGTGTGGTGATCGTCCACCTGCGTGTCTCCCTTGCATGAAACGGCAAGATCAAACCGGCCATGGGCTGCAAAGAGCGTGAGCATATGGTCGAGAAAGCCGCAACCGGTATCAATGCTGGCCTGGCCGGTTCCATCCAGCGCCAGGGAAAGGGAAATAGCAGTTTCCTTTGTGGTGCGGCTTAGGGTTGCTTTGCGCATGGGGCGCCTCCTTTCAGAATGTCTTCGATGGCCGCATAGAGCGCTTCCATCTGCTCCGGCGTACCAATCGTGATGCGCACATACTCCGCAATGCGCGGCTTATTGAAGTGCCGCACGAGTACGCCGCGCGCTTTCAGAGCGCTGTAGAGCGCTTCGCCCGGGATGGCCGGATGCCTGGCAAACAGGAAATTGGCCTTGGATTCAGTGAGCATGAAACCGAGCGCAGCGAGCCGCGCAGCGGCGCTTTCCCGCGTGGCAGCAATGCGTGTGCAGTTCTGCGCATAGTATGCGTCATCCGCAATCGCGGCTTCCCCAAGCAGGAGTGTGAGCCTGTTTAAGTTATAGGGGTTTGTGGAAAAGCGGATCGTTTCCAGGTCCGCAATCAGCGCTTCGCTCCCAAATGCAAAGCCAAGGCGTGCGCCGGCCATGGAGCGGGATTTGGAATAGGTGCGCGCGATCAAGAGGTTATCGTGCGCCGCAAGCAGCGGCAGGGCGGTTTCCGCGCCGAAATCCACATAGGCTTCGTCCACGAGCACAACCCGGTTTGGATTGCTGAGCAGGATGCGTTCGATCGCAGCGCGGGGAAGCGCCATACCGGTGGGCGCATTCGGATTTGCGAGGACGCACATGCCGGGCGCTGCACACAGCGCATCCACATCCATGGAAAAATCCTCCCGCAGGGGAATTATGTTTGCTCCTACCCCATAGAGCGCAGCGTAAACGGGATAAAAGCCGTAGCTGATATCCGGGAAAACAGCAGGCATTTGCGCGTCGCAGAAGGCCATAAAGGCAAAGGAGAGGATCTCATCCGACCCATTGGCAAGAAGCACATTCGTGGGCTTTACGCCGTAATGGGCGGCAAGGGTATTGCGCAGGCGCATCCCTGTTGGATCGGGATAAAGGTTAAGCCGCGCAAGCTCTGCATCCGAAACAGCGCTGCGCGTGCGTGGGGAAGGGGGATAGGGCGATTCGTTGGTGTTCAGCTTTACGTACTGCTGATCCTGCGGCTGCTCGCCGGGGACATACGCGGTAAGCGAAGCGAAACGGTCACTGAAAAAACGGCTCATTGCGCATCCTCCTCAAAGCGGATCAAGGCGCTTTTTGCGTGGGCATCCAGGCCTTCCTTATGCGCAAAAGACGCGACCTTTTTTGCAACGCGGGCGAGCGCATCCGCAGTATAGTAGGAAAACTGGGATTTCTTCACAAAATCATCCACGGAAAGCGGGCTTGAAAACCGCGCGGTGCCGCTGGTTGGGAGTGTGTGGTTGGGGCCGGAAAAATAATCGCCGAGTGCTTCGGGGCAGTACTTTCCAAGGAAGATTGAACCCGCGTTGCGGATCTGGCTTAGATAAGCAAACGGGTCGTCCACGCACAGCTCCAGGTGTTCGGGCGCAATTTCATTCGCGATCGCAATGCCCGCTTGAAGCGAAGGCACGAGGATGATTTTTCCGTTATTTTCAATGGAAGCCCGGGCGATTTCCTCACGGGGCAAAAGCGCAAGCTGTTTCTCCAGTTCCTGCTGCACGGCTTTTGCAAGCGGTTCGCTTGTTGTCACAAGCACGGCAGAAGCGTTTTTATCATGTTCCGCCTGGGAAAGCAGGTCCGCGGCAACAAAGCGGGCATTGCAGGTGCCGTCTGCCAGGATGAGGATTTCAGAAGGCCCTGCGATCATGTCGATGTCCACCAGGCCGTAAACCTGGCGTTTTGCCTCGGCAACATAGACGTTGCCGGGACCGACGATCTTGTCCACCCGGGGAATGCTCTCCGTGCCATAGGCGAGCGCCGCAACAGCCTGCGCACCGCCGATGCGGAACACGCGGCTTACGCCCGCAACAGCTGCTGCTGCAAGGATTTCCGGCGCAAGTTTGCCGCCTTTCGCGGGGGTTACCATGATTACTTCCGGCACACCTGCAAGCTTTGCCGGGATGCAGTCCATCAGCACAGTGGAAGGGTAGCTTGCCGTTCCGCCCGGCACATAGAGGCCCACGCGGGCAAGGGGTGTAACTTTTTGGCCGAGCACGACGCCATCCCGCTCGCTGAGCACAAACCCTTCGCGTACTTGGCGCTTATGAAACGCACGGATGTTTTCGGCAGCCTCCTGCAAAATTGCAAGGAAGTCCGGCTCCACCGCATCGCACGCGGCAGCAAGCTCATCGGGGGATACTTCAAGCGGCGCGTTTTCCGGCATGCCATCGAAAGCAGCGCAATAGCGCCTTAGCGCCGCATCCCCTTCTTGGCGCACTGCTGTAAGAATTTCCGCAACGGGCGCCGATACATCCGGCGTTTCTGCTCCGCGCGCCAGCACGGCTTCCGCACCAAGTTTGCTGTAATTTAGGATCCGTATCATATGAAAAACCTCATTCCCGCGCGATGAGCGCAGCGAGACGCTCCTGCATCTCCCGCACGCGCGCGTTTTTGAACTTATAACTCACCTTATTTGCAATGAACCGTGCGCTGATCGGTACAACCGTTTCAAGCGGTGTCAACCCGTTTTCCTTTAGGGTTGTGCCCGTTTCCACGATGTCCACGATCACATCCGAAAGGCCGAGCAGCGGCGCAATTTCGATGGAGCCATTGAGTTTGATGATGTCGATGTCCCGGCTTTGTGCAGCGAAATAGGCGCTTGCGATGTGCGGAAATTTCGTTGCAACGCGCAATGCGCGCCCGGAATCGCGCAGCGCTCCGGGGCAGCCTGCTACCATCATGCGGCATTTGCCCATGGCAAGATCGCAAAGCTCATAGACTTCGGGGGCATATTCCAGCAGGATATCCTTCCCTGCAACGCCAACGTCTGCTGCTCCGCGTTCTACATAAATCGCAACGTCCGAAGGCTTTGCCCAAAAATACCGCACATGCGCCGCTTCATTTTCAAAGATGAGCTTCCGGTTGTCTTCGCGGATTGCCGGGCAACCGAAGCCGATGCGCTCAAATAAATCGTAGGCTTTTTCGCCAAGCCTGCCCTTGGGCAGCGCTACACTGATCCAATCCTGCAAAACGTTATCCTTTCTGGCCCATGGTTTTTGGTGCACTAATGTGCAGCGTTTTGAGTGCGCGCACCGCGCCATCCTCAGCTTGCCGCACGCAAACGCGTTTTCCTTCTGCCGTAAGCTTCCTTGCCTGCGCGAGCGCTTCGGCGGCATCTGCATCCGCATCCAAAAGAAGCAGAACGTCGGTATCGTAGGCTTCCGGCGGCGTGCCCAGGCCGTCAAGCAGCCCAACGTTTACCGCAAAGCCGATCGCCCCGCCGGGCTTGTGCATCTTCCGCAGCAGGCTGTCATACCGCCCTCCGGAAAGCACGCATGCGTGGAGGTCGGGCAGAAAACCCTGGAAAATAACGCCATTGTAGTAAGAAAGATCGTTTAAAAGCGAAAAATCCAGGTTTACGCTGCCGCAGCTGGCATGGGAGAGCGTTTCGCAAAGCGAGGTAAGCTCACCAATGGCCGCGTGCGTTGCTTCGTTTACATCGAGCGTGCGCACCTCCTGCAGCACAGCATCCGATGGACCGTAAAGCGAGGAAAGCCGCACCAGCTTCTCCGCAAGAGTTGGGTTTACGCTGTTTTCCCTGCAAAGCGCTGCCAGCTCGTGCGCGTTTTTTGCGCGGATGCAGCTTGAGAGCGCCGCCTGCGTATGCATGGGGAGGCCGGTTTCGGCAAGCAGCCCGGCGGCCAGCCCAACATGCGAAACATCCATGATAAAATCCTGCGAAAGTGCAGCGAGGCTGTCCTGCGCAAGGGAGAGCACCTCGCATGTGGCATAAAGCCCGATATCGCCGATGTATTCAAGACCCACCTGTGGGATTTCGCGAAAAGAGTGCGCATCTCCCGCTGCACGGTATACCGTTTCGCTGTAGCAAAGCCGCTGGGGCAGTGGAGCGCCTTCTTTAACGCTGCGCACGATGGAAAGCGTAATATCCGGCTTGAGCGCAAGCAGCTTCCCACTGGGGTCGTGGAAGGTCAAAATGTTCTCAGCCTGCAGAAAATTGCGGTATTCCGCATAAAAATCATACTCCTCGAATTTGCTCATGCGGAACTCGCGGTACCCATATTGCGCGTAGAGTGCCGTAAGCTCCAAAATAGCGCGTTCGCTGCGTTTTCGCGATGCAGATGCGTTCATTTTCCCCTCCAGGTTTCACAATCACATGCAGTATAACATGCCCGGACACTTTAGTCAAGTAGAGTGATAAATCAATAAAGCGAACCGAGGATGTTTTATATCTCTATAGTTTATATAACTGCAGGCAGGGTACCGTCAAGATGAAACTGTCAGAATGATGTGGTAAAATAGAAAAAATATGATGCGAAGAGGCATGCCGATGAACGAAACCGAACAGATGCAAAAACGTTTTTTAGAACTTGGAGAGCGGGCCTATCAAAATGGGATATATACATTTACGCCATTTTTGGGCTTGCAAGAACAGAGCGCATTTTACAGCATGGAGCGTAAGCTCTCGCACATCCCGTGGATTGCCTTTGGCGGCATGGAAGGGTGCGAGCGCAAAATGGTGCGGTTTGGTTCGGAGGAGCTTTGCGGCTATTCTCAGCCGTTCCCGATTGCCTGCGTTGCAGTACGCCCCATTTGCGCAAAGTTTTCCGAAACGCTTTCGCACCGGGACTTTCTTGGCGCGCTTATGGGGCTTGGCATAGAACGGGATGCGCTGGGGGATCTTATAGTGCGGGAAAAGGAAGCCTATGTATTCTGCATGGAGCGCCTTGCACCCTTTTTAATGGAAAACCTCACCTCGGTGCGCCGCACGCCCGTGCGTTGCGAACTGGCGCAGGAATTGCCCGAGGGCACTCTTTTTCATACGGAGGAAAAAACCGTGCAGCTGGCTTCCATTCGTGCGGATGCGCTTTGCGCGCATGTGTGGAACCTTTCGCGCAGCGATAGCCTAGCGCTGTTTCAGGCGGGGCGCGTATTCCGCAACGGGCAGTTTTGTGAGAGCGGCGCAACAACGCCGTGCGAAGGGGATATTCTCTCCGTGCGCGGGTATGGGCGCTTTATTTTTAAAGGGGTTTGCGGCACAACGAAGAAGGGCCGATACAATGCTGTGGTAGAAAAGTATGTTTAAACCACGCTGTGGCACGCAGGGCTGGCCTGCTGCCAGATGCTATGCGCTGGAGCAAACGGATGGAGTTCGGTTTCTGCATTTGGAATTGAGAACAGGGAGTTGGGGCGAGGAAGGTTGCATGATGCTCAGCGGCGATGGCATGCTTTGCTCGCCCCAACATTTCTTGAAATTTGCTGCTTTGCGCCGCTCCCTCAACGAAGGGGTTTCATGGGCTGCAGGGAGGCCTCCTCGATAAAATTATCACCCAGGGCGTCCCGCACGCGGCGCTCCAGGGTTTCCACACCGTAAAGCGTCCGGTCGATGAACACGATGCTGTCATCGCGCATTACGACGCGCGTCCCATCCATCTTCCTCTTGCTCCTTCCAATCGGAACGATGCGGCGCACATCCGCATAGCGGTGCGTAGATTCTTTCCCAGTTAGGCTGCGGCAGGTAAAAGATTCTTCTTCGAGTGTAATGCGCCATACAAGCCCATGGATAAAATAGTAAAGCGCGGCAAGCGCAAAAAGGATGAAAATCACAAGCGGGAGCGTTTTGGTGATAGAACCAGTAACGAGGGGGGCAAGCACGCCAAGCATCAAACAGAATGTGCTGAGGGAAGCGCGCCAATCCACCTTGATTACAACCTGCCCCGGAATCGTGCCAACGCGCGCGCGCTCTTCCTTGACGGCGCGGCGCACGCGAATGTAATCCCAGAGTTTGAAAGCGGTGCCCAGCAGGCACAAGAGAAAAAGGAGCAGAAAGCTGATATACTCTTTTTCGGTCATACGATTTGCTCTCCTTCGCATGCAGCGCATTTAGCAGCATGCAGCATTTATTATAACGAAACTATGCCGTTATCATACCAAGCTGCGGCGCGATTGTAAAGCCCGCATGTGCGGTTGTGCAATGCGGCATACTATGGCCATGAAACGGAAACGCCGATCGATTAAAAATTGGAAGAAATGGGCGGCAGGGCTTATAACGGGCACATGCAACGGCTTGTTTGGCGGTGGAGGCGGCATGGTGGCCGTACCTTTATTAGAAAAAATGTGCAGCATGGAGCCGCCCAACGCCCATGCAAACGCAATCAGCATTATCCTGCCGCTGTCGGCTGTTACGGGCGCGGTTTATGCATTGCAAGGCACGGTAGACTGGGACGTGCTCGCCTTTATTGCACCTGCGCTCACGGCTGGAAGCATTGCGGGCGCTTTTTTAACGGGCAAGTTAAAGCCGGCTTGGTTGGACCACATTTTTACCGCGCTCATGTTTTTGGCGGGGGCATGGATGGCATTTGCATGAATTGGATTTGGTACATCATAACAGGCTTGTGCGCAGGCATTGTAGCGGGCATGGGCATGGGAGGCGGGACGCTTTTGATCCCCGTCCTTACGCTGGCGCTCGGCTTGGAGCAGCATGCGGCACAAGGCGTGAATGTAATTGCCTTTCTTCCGGCAGCTGTTGCGGCGCTGGTTGTGCATGCAAAGGCCGGGCGGTTGCAGCTGCGCGCGTGTGTGCCGATTATCCTTGCGGGTGCATTGGGCGCATTGGGCGCATCGCTTCTTGCTGGCGTGCTGGAGGCTCCCTGGCTTAGGCGCATGTTCGGCGTTTTTCTTGTCCTTCTGGCTTGTTTAAGGGTGTTTGGAAAAAGGTTAAAAAAATAACAGGAACGTCAGCGGAAACACATTCTGAAAGCACCGATAGAAACTGAAATCAAGGCAAAAAATCGCACAAATTTGATGCAACTCAAAAATATATGTGTTATAATAACGTTTGGAATTCTGTTCATACAATTTCTGCATGAGCGATTTTATTCAACTCCGAAAGGCTGGTGCTTTATTTGCCGAAGTATTCTTTCAAGGGCGGCGTGCACCCTATGCATCATCAGCATGAAGGGAAGCTGCCTACCCGCAACATCCCGATTCGGGACTTTGTGTCCGATACGGTTTGCATCCCCATGGGCATGCACTTGGGCGCCCCATCGAAACCCTGCGTGAACAAGGGCGATCTTGTAAAGCTTGGCCAGGTGATTGGCGAGCCGGTCGGCGGGCTGGGTTTGCCTGTGCATGCAAGCGTGTCCGGCGAGGTTGTAGCTGTGGAGGAGCGCCAACTTTTGGGCGCAGCACCCGGCATGTGCGTTGTCATCCGCAACGATTTTGCGGACGAATGGGTGGAAGGCATTCAAGGATATGGCAACGTTGAAACCGTTGACCCGGCGGTTGTGGTCCCGGCCATAAAGGCGGCCGGCATCTGCGGCATGGGTGGCGCGTCGTTCCCAACGCATGTAAAGCTCTCGATCCCCGAGGGAAAAACCTGCGATACGATCATTTTGAACGGCGCCGAGTGCGAAACATTCCTTACGGCCGATTTTAGGCTCATGCTGGAATGCCCCGGCAAGATCGTGGATGGGCTGCGCGCTGTGATGCGTGCGCTCAACGTAAAGCGCGGCGTAATTGCAATTGAGGATAACAAGCCAGAGGCAATTGAAACCATGCGCAAGGCGGCCTCCGGGCGCGAAGGCGTAGAAATTGCCGTAATGCGCACCAAGTACCCGCAAGGCGGTGAAAAACAGCTCATTAAGGCTGTGACTGGCCGGGAAGTTCCGAGCGGGAAGCTCCCGATCGAAGTGCACACAATCGTAATGAACGTGGGCACGGCAGCGGCGGTGGCGGATGCTGTGATCGATGGGCGGCCGCTGATCGACCGCATTACTACGGTAACCGGCTGCGTGCAGCGCCCGGCGAACCTCCGTTTGCGGATCGGAACGATCATCGGCGACGTGATCGGCGAATGCGGCGGCTTTTCGGAAGAACCTGGGAAGATCGTATTCGGTGGCGGGATGACCGGCCTCTGCGTGCCGGATACGGACGTCCCCATGACCAAGGCAAACAACGGGATTGTTGTATATAACGTAAAAGATGCGCGCAGCGTGGATGAATCCCCTTGCATCCGCTGCGGGCGTTGCGTGGAAGCATGCCCGATCGGCTTGGATCCCTACCGTATCAAGCATTATTGTGATAGGGGGGATCTTGAAGCGGCAAAGCAGCATCATGTGCTCGATTGCATTCTGTGCGGCTGCTGCTCTTACAATTGCCCGGCAAGGCGCTGGCTGACGGCGTCCTTCAAAAATACCAAGGACGCGATTGCGCTTGAAGCAAGGAGGAAGAAGTAACCATGAAGCTTTACCTTTCTACGGCGCCGCATATCCGCAGCGAAGCTGATACACATGTATTGATGCGGGATGTGCTTATTGCGCTGCTCCCTACAACGGCCGCAGGCATCTACTATTTCGGCCTTTCGGCTGCGATGGTGATCGCGGTTTCGATCGTTTCCTGTGTGCTGTTCGAATACCTTTGGCAGCGCATAACCAAACAGCCAGTGCGGATTTATGACCTTTCGGCAGCCGTAACCGGCTTGATCTTGGGCTTGAACCTGCCTTCCACTGCGCCTTGGTGGATGCCCGTTGTGGGCGCATTGCTTGCGATTGTGATCACCAAGCAGCTTTTCGGAGGCATTGGCGATAACTTCTTAAATCCTGCATTGCTTGCGCGCGCCGTATTGCTTGCAAGCTGGCCTGCCCGCATGACGGGCGCGACTGCCTATGCGCTTCCTACCTGCTGGAGCGGCGCAGATGCCGTAACTTCTGCAACGCCGCTTGCGGGCTATGAGGCGGGCACGCTGGATCTTTTCCTCGGCAACATTCCAGGCAGCATCGGTGAAGTCTGCAAGGCTGCGATTCTGCTTGGCCTTATTTACCTGCTCGTGCGCAAGGTGATCACCTGGCGCATCCCCATTACTTTCCTTGCGGTATTTGCGCTGCTTTCGGCGCTCGTCGGCCAGAACGTGCTGGATGAGCTCTTGATGGGCGGCGTGCTCTTTGGCGCGGTCTTTATGGCAACGGATTATACGACGAGCCCCATGAACCCTCGCGGGCAGTTCATCTATGCTGCGCTTTGCGGCATTCTCGTCTGCGTGATTCGCAACTTTGGTGCGTATCCGGAGGGCGTTACCTATGCAATCCTTATTGGCAACATCGTAACACCGTTGATCGACAAATACGATAAGCCCCGGCTTTACGGCCGTCTGAAGGAGCAAAAGAAGGAGGGAACCGTCAATGCCTAAGAACAAAAGCCTTTCCAGCGTGTTCATGAACGGTATTATTACCGAAAATCCCACGCTTAGACTGGTGTTGGGCACCTGCCCCACCATTGCCTCCACGACGAGCGCGGTCAATGCGGTCGGCATGGGCGCTGCGGCCACATTCGTTCTGGTTGGCTCCAACGTGGTAATTTCACTTTTGCGCAATATCATTCCAGATAAGGTGCGCATTCCGGCATTTATTGCAGTTATCTGCACGTTCGTTACCATCGTGCAGATGCTCATGCAGGCCTTCTTTGATGAGCTGTATCAAAGCCTTGGCGTGTTTATCCCGCTGATTGTGGTAAACTGCATCATCCTTGCGCGTGCCGAGGCGTTTGCGAGCAAAAACGGCGTGCTGGCTTCTGCGGTAGACGGCATTGGCATGGGCTGCGGCTTTACGCTTGCGATTACAGTCATCGCCATCATCCGCGAGATCATCGGAAACGGTACGGTGTTCGGCATCAACATCTTCGGTGCGGGGTATGAGCCCATGCTGCTTATGATCCTTGCTCCGGGCGGCTTCCTCGTATTTGGCGGCGTGCTTGCGATAAGCAACCTTATCACCGAACGCGTGAAAGCAAAGAAAAAGGATGAGAAAGGGGTCATCCACGCATGAACGAGATCGGAAAAATTCTGCTCTTCATGGTGAGCTGCGTGCTTACCAACAACTATATCTTTTCCCGCTTCCTGGGCTGCTGCCCGTTCTTGGGCGTTTCCAATAAGGTGGAAACGGCGGCCGGCATGGGCATTGCCGTAACCTTTGTTATGGCGATTGCTTCGCTGTTTACCAAGCTGCTGTATGACTTGGTGCTCGTGCCGCTGCAACTGGAATACCTCAATACGATCAGCTTTATCATCGTAATCGCGAGCCTTGTGCAGCTGGTTGAAATGTTCATCAAAAAAACAAGCCCGTCCCTTTACCGCGCGCTGGGCATTTACCTGCCCCTTATTACCACCAACTGTGCGGTGCTGGGCGTAACCATTCTGAACATCAACAGCGGCTATAACCTGTTCTATTCCATTTTGAACGGCACGTTTGGTGCACTTGGATTCCTGCTGGCGATCGTGCTGATGGCTGGCGTGCGCGAACGGCTGGAGACCTCAAAAGTTCCCCAGTGCCTTAAGGGCTTTTCCGGCTCGCTCATCATTGCGGGTTTGATGGCCGTGGCGTTCATGGGCTTTTCGGGCCTTGGAAATTAAGGAGGTAAAACATGGATTGGGTTCCTGTGATACTGGCGTTTTCGGTGTTGGGCGTGATCGGCCTCGTTTTCGGCGTTGTACTTTCGCTGGCGGATAAAAAGCTCAAAGTGGAAACGGATCCGCGCATTGGCCAGGTGCGCGAGGTTTTGGGCGGCGCAAACTGCGGTGCTTGCGGATTTGCTGGTTGCGATGCGTTTGCTGAAGCAGTTGTGGAAGGCAAAGCCAAGCCAAATGGTTGCCCTGCGGCTAACGCAGAAGCCATTGGCGCGATTCTGGGCCTTTCGGTCGAACAGGGCGAGAAAATGGTTGCGCGCGTAATTTGCCAGGGGCACAATGGCGTTGCAACCGAGCGCTACCAATATGACGGCTATAAGAGCTGCGCGACGGCTGCCGGCGTAGCCGGTGGACCGAAAGCTTGCCGTTTTGCCTGCATTGGTATGGGCGATTGCGAAAAGGTCTGTGCGTTTGGTGCGATCAGCATGGAGAATGGCATTGCGAAGATTGATGAGAACCGCTGTGTGGCTTGCGGAAACTGCGTCGACAAATGTCCGCGCAATGTTATCCGTATTACGCCTGCGGATGCTAAGGTCATTGTGCTCTGCCGCAACAGCGATTCCGGCCGCGTGGCGCGTGCAGCCTGCATGAAAGCATGCATTGCCTGCCAGCGTTGCGTAAAGACCTGCAAATATGGTGCAATCGCTGTTGAAAACGGATTTGCCCGAATCGACCCCGAAAAGTGCACGCGCTGCGGCGAGTGCGCAAAGGTTTGCCCCTGTGGATGCATTGTGGATTACTCCGTTGTAACACCGCAGGAAGCATAAACGATCAACGAACAGAAAGTGGGAACGGCAAAGCCGTTCCCACTTTTGCTTTCGAATAAGCAAACGAATATGGATGCCCCTCCCAAAAAACGGGCGACGTTTTTCAGAGCAAGCTTGCAGTAGGCTGCATTAGGGTGAAGATTGCCTTGCATCACAGCGCTCTACGCTTTTCGCCCTTTGGGACTCTTTGTGAAATGGAACGTCTCTCCAAAGCATAGATTTGAATCCTCTAAATAGCCCACAAATCCGCTTGATGCGAGTAACACTTCAAAATGTATATCTTTTGAATGAAAATCAGTGGAAGCACGGCAATGCACAGGTGATTCAGAGAGGGTGTACAATAGCATATGCGGCTTGCGCAAAATGGAAAAGCTTGCTTCGACAACGTGCGGGTAGGGCAAGGCAGTTAACGGAAATGAAAGAAAATTTGCACTGGATCACACGCAAGTATAAATTAAAAAGGCGATACCCAAGCAGCATTGCCGCACTCGGGTATCGCAATTCTGTGCGTTCTTAACAAAAAGCTGGGCTGCATCCCAATTAAGCAGCAGCGGCCTTCCCGAAAACCCGATCCGTCCAGGCGCGCATTCTTTTATTATAGATTAAGAAATACAGGGGAATGCATACGGCAAGCCCAGCATAAATGTCGAGCATGGAATGTTGCTTGATAAAAACAGTTGCAGCAGTAATCAAGACTGCAAGGAGGATTGCAGCAGCTTTAATCCACAGAAAACGTCGTGCTTTGAGCCGCTTCGTGTCAAACAATGCAAACACAACAAGCACGGACCCAACAACATGGATGCTGGGGAGAACATTGGTGTTCGTATCCGCAGCATAAATTAACCCAATGACGCGCGTAAAAAGGTTATCGTGCGCAAAGGTGGCAGGACGCAGATTTTGCCCATTTGGGAAAAAAACGAAGAAAACGATGCTTGCTGTAAAACTTATGGCAATGGCAAGCATGTAACGGCTAAAAGCGGGCGCATCATAGAACATTAAATAGAGTCCCGTCAAGATCATAAAAGGGAACCAGAGGCAATAGGGGATCACAAAGGCTTCGACAAAGGGGATCAAGTCATCCAGTGGTGTATGGGATACCCAATACTGGGAGTCAGATGGCACATAGCTTTCCACCCAGAAAAAACCAATGAGATAAATGGGCAAATACAATGCGAGAAAAACATGCTTGTTTTCTTTGAGCCAATTCCAAAATCGTTTTATCATACTTCGTTTACTACCAACCTTAATGCATTGTGCAAATTCTCAACTACAATATCCGTTTCGCCTTTTGCATATTCGCCATCCAGCGTCCAAGGCACGGCGCTGGGGGAATGGATTACTGCGCGCGCAGCTGTACAGGAATGGATCAGCTTATCATCATACTGCTGCGTTTGCAGTGAGTAAAGAATGCGGCTTAAATCCATGGGAGCTGTGGGCATTTTGATTAAGGTAACTTCAAAAAGTCCATCGTCGATAATCACGCGCGCAGGATCCATGGTTAAAAAGCCGGCGATGGAGGTGGAGTTGCTGATCGCGCCAAAAATATAGTCATCTTCAAACACATCGCCGCGATCTGTTTCAAGGCGCAGGTGAATAGGGCGGATATTTGCTAGCTCCTTCATGCCCTCGAAGATATAGGCCATGTGTCCAAGCATATTTTTAACTTGTTGCGGTGTGCTATAAGCAGCTTCCGTAAATGCGCCGAAGGAGGCAACATAAGAAAAGCAGCGCCCATTGAAACTGCCCAGGTCGATCGTGCGCGGTTTGCCTTCCATGATGTCGCGCGCCGCCTGCATAATGTTGGAAGAGATCTTGAGGCTGCATGCAAAATCGTTTGTACTTCCAGCAGGGATATAACCTAATGGGCGGTTTACACCTGATTTTAAGAGGCCGTCGATTACTTCGTTTAGCGTACCGTCCCCACCAATGGAGACGATAAGATCTGCTTCCGAAGCATGGGCTTTTGTAAATTCCATGCCATCCCCGTGCTTGCCCGTCATATATGCCGTTGTAACATAGCTGTAATCGGAAAACAGACGAATGAGATCCGGCAGGAAGCGGTTGGCCTTTTTAACGCCCGCGCAAGGGTTCATAATGAGCAGAAGCCTTTTTTCCAAGATAACACCTCCAGATGAACCGGGGATCGGAAATGATAGAAATAAACTCCGAACCTCAAGTAAAAAGGGCTCGGAGTTTATTCTAACCTAAGAGGCATGGGCACGTCAATATCAAGCTATTTTGCATAGAGCAGGCAAACCAGACGGTTGATAAAACGGTAAGGTAAAAGCTTACGCAGCATTACAAAAAACTGGTACTGCAGGCCTGCGGTATACTGCGGCTTAAGCGCACGCTTCTGCGCAAGGCTGAAAAGCCTATGAGCGATATAGGAAGGCTCCATACCGCCTTGTTCATCCCGTTCCATCGTAGCTACAGAGCGGGGCAAAGCAGGATAAACATCCGCCCCGGCAAAGCTTTTTTCGCGTGCTGCGGTAAACCCGGTTTTAATATCACCCGGCATCAGCGCGGCAACTCGGATGCCATAGGGGCGCACTTCGTTCGCAAGCGCGGCGCAAAGCGCGTTGATAGCGGCTTTAGCGGCGGAATAAAAGCTCTGGAATGGGATGGCAAGAACGGCAGCAACCGAGCTTATACAAAGGATGCAGCCATCCCGTTGCGCGCGCATCTGCGGCAGCACGGCCTGAATGCAGGATAGGGCGCCGAAAAAGTTCACATCAAATTGCCGCTTGGCATCGGCCGGCACAGTAAACTCAACTGCGCCCGAGATCCCAAAGCCTGCATTGCAGATGAGCACGTCGATGCGCCTCTCCTTTGCAAGCACTTCTGCAACCGCGGCTTGCACGCTTTTAGGATCCGTTACATCCGTTGGAATATGGTGAATCGGGCCGCTTTCATAAGGCTTGCGGGAAAGCCCATAAACCACATATCCCCGTTCGCTGAACAACATCGCAGTGGCAAGGCCAATGCCGCTGGAAGCTCCGGTAACAATGGCAATTTTATTTGGCATCCTGTTTCAACACCCTTTCAAAAATATCGAGTGCTTCATCCAGAAGCGGCTCGGTGAGCGTAGCCATATAGCTTGTACGGAGCAGGCACTCTGTAGCAGGTGTAGCCGGCGGCAACACGGGGTTGACATAGACCCCTTCGTCATAAAGGCGTTTGGCTGTTGTAAGCGTATTCATTGTATCATAAGTATAAATAGGAATAATGGGTGTGGTGCTTTCCCGAATGGCGATGCCGCGCGCACGCAGACCATCGCGCATGTAAGAGGAAAGGGCGGCAAGGCGTGCAGGAAGCTCCGGCGTTTCTTCCAGAATGCGCAGCGCTTCAAGCGCGGTAGCGCAGTTTGCAGGCGGGATAGAGGCACAGAAAATAAACGGGCGGGAAGCATGCCGCACATAATCAACGATGCGCGCATCCGCAGCCATATACCCGCCAAGGCTGGCTAGGGATTTGCTGAATGTTCCCATGATGATATCTACTTCATCGGTAAGCCCAAAGTGCTCTGCTGTACCGCGCCCATGTGCGCCAAGCACCCCCAGGCCGTGCGCATCATCCACCATAACGCGCGCACCATACTGCTTCGCCAGGCGGACGATCTCTGGCAGGTTGCAGATGTCGCCGCCCATGCTGAACACGCCGTCGGTCACGATCAGCGCTCCGGCAGTCTCTGGGACTTTCTGCAGCTTTCTTTCAAGATCCTCCATGTCGTTGTGGCGATAGCGCACCATCGTGGCATAGCTGAGCTTGCAACCATCATAGATACTCGCGTGGTTTTCGCGGTCACAAAGGATATAATCATCCTTGCCGGCAATCGCGCTGATGATACCAAGATTGCTCTGGAAACCTGTAGAAAATGTCATTACGGCTTCCTTGCCAATGAAGTTTGCAAGCTCTTCTTCGAGCTCAATGTGCAGCTCCAGTGTGCCGTTGAGAAAGCGTGACCCCGAGCAGCCGGAGCCATAGCGTTCCAGGGCTTTGCGTCCAGCTTCGATTACGCGGGGGTGCGTGGTAAGGCCGAGATAGTTGTTGGAGCCAAGCATGATACGGCGCTTGCCTTCCATGATAACTTCCACGTCCTGCCGGGATTCAAGCTTGTGGAAATAAGGATAGATGTTTGCTGCGCGGATTCCATCGACGTAGGGATTAGTACATTTTGCGAATAAGTCCATATGATTTCAATTACCTCCAAATGGTATGCCAATTACCGCACCTGCGGCAAAAGGAAAGACGCTTGGCGAAGAATTGCCAAGCTTATTATGATATGAACAAATTTTATCTCATTTTTATCGGAATAACAAGCAAAACGTTGTGTTGCGGTGGATCGCGGAGGGAAGAATTCCACGCGTGTTGCGGTTCCAATGCAAAAGTGACATTGGGCTGTAAACGTTAGAACCTGCTCACTGAAATTGAGAAACCGTTACAACCCAATGGCGGGAGGCAGGATGCTGGATTGCGGATGTAAAAGCCAAACCGATTTAGCCGGGAATCCGTGCTTTAAGGTCCATCTGAGCATGCTGCATTTTACAGGAACGGTTGTTAAAAAATAAAACCAAAATCTGAAATGAATATAAATAAGAAACAATATAGCTGCGCAACAGGAATGAAGACGTTCATACGCATTTTGCATTTTTAAGGCGTAGAACAGAGACAATAAAGGATGTAAAAGCATGCTTGCGTGAAAAGCATATGCTGTGATATAGTAACAAGCAAATGTGGATTTCGGGGGGAGAAGGATGGAGCGCCTAACGTATCAAGACGAATCGGGCTGCTATAGGCTTTCGGGCGATTTGCAGGAAGCGATCCAGCGCCTGGGCACATTTGAAACACTGTATGAAACGATTGTAGCGGAACAGGAGGATGCAGGGGCAAAACTTAGTGCGTTGCGGCTTGCGGGGAAAGAAAAAACGTGCCAGGCACGCGAGCTCACAGGCAAGCGCTTGCTTAACGCAAACTTGCTCTCTTTGTTTCGGAGGGCAGGGATTACCTAAAAACGCAAAGCATGAAAATGGGCCGGGAGCCCCGAAACGGAAAACAAAAATGGAAAAACAAATTCGAATCTTGTTCGTATGTCACGGCAATATCTGCCGCTCGCCCATGGCCGAGTTTATTTTGCGAGAAAAGGCAAAAGAACTTGGGCTTGAGGACACTGTCGTTGCAGCGTCTGCTGCAACGAGCCAGGAAGAGCTTGGGAACCCTGTGGATCCGCGGGCAGCAGCGATCCTGCATGCGCACGGGATTGATTGCGCAGAGAAACGCGCGCGGCAGATGTGCAAATGCGATTATGACGCTTATGATTATCTGATCGGCATGGATCGGATGAATGTGGCCAATATGCGCCGCATTGCAGGTGGAGACCCATGCGGGAAAATGTGCCGTTTGCTGGATTTTGCAGCAAATCCGCGCGACATTGCGGACCCTTGGTATACGGGCGATTTCAACGCGGCCTTTGCAGACATATGCGAAGGGTGTACGGCGCTGCTCAAACGCCTCAAAGCGCAACGGCTTGTGATCCCAGCAACTGCTCGCGTATGCCAAGTGCAAACGCGTTGATGCGCGCCTGCACGCCAGGCACACGCATGGCGCTTCCCGGATCGTTAGCGGTTTCTGCAAGGCAGAAGCGTGGCGGGAGCATAAGCGTTTTGTTTAAACAGAGCGCCCCGAGCACCTGCTGCGCTACGAGGTCGCTTCCGCTGTAACCTGAAACAACAATGGCATACAGGTATTTATCATAAAGCGAATTGTTTACGAGCAGTGCGGTTAGGCGGTTGATGAAGGCCATAATATTGGCGCTGACGGAGTCATTGTAATTTGGGCAAAGCAGGAAAAGCGCATTTGCCTCCATCAATGCCGGGAACACATCCTTTACAATGCTGCCGCCATAAAAGCATTCGTTTGTCTGCGCAAAATGGGAGCAAGTCTTATAGGAACAACCCCGGCAGTCATGGATTTCTCCGTTTTGCAGGGAAATTTCCTGCATATCGCATGCGTCGCGCAAATGGTCGCAGACAGCAGCCCCCAGTGCGAGCGTGTTGGAAGTTGCGTGCGCGGATGCATGCAGCAGCAGAATGCGCGGGCGTGTGAAATGCGGCGCTTCAAAAGCAAGCAGGCGCTCCACGAGTGCACGTGCCAGCAGAGGGTAAGCCTGCTCGGGCGTAACGCCAAGGCGCTTTGCCGTGACATGAAGGTTGGAGAGCGACCCTGTACCTTCCACAAGCGGTTTTCCAGGAAATGTGCAGCCTGCCGCGTTTGCAGCATGCGCAAGCATACGCGCGAGCTGCTTTGTGTAAAGTTCACCTTCGCCATCGATGAGCATCACTGCGGCGGAACCTTCCATAGCCGAAACGTCGCGCCGGAGATGCACGAGCAGCGTGCAAATATCCATGTCCAGACCGTATTCCCCTAAGGAGAGTGCAAATAGGACCCGGCGTTCGGAAAGCTGTGGAATATGGGCCTTCCCAAGATAGACCTCTTCGCAGGGAATGCCTGCTAGCGCCTGTGCAAGCACGGCATCCAAACGCCTGCTGCGCCCTGCACGCAGAACGAGAAGCGGTGCCCCCTGGATCATGGTAAAAACTCCTTTAATGTAGAATGTGCTGCATCAAGGCGCGCGGCAAGCGCCGGCAAAATAGGCTCACGCCATAGCATTGGCCCATTTGGGGTAAAACGGGAGCGGCAGCCGAAATATGCGCCTCCCATGGGTACTGCACCGTCATGCCATTCGCCGCGCAATGTTTTGAGCACGCTCACGCATGCGGAGGAAAGGCCCGGCGCAAGGTATGGCTTGAACCCGAGTTCGCGCACGCGTAAATTGGCTGTAGCGGCCTGCTCGGTCAACGTTTTGGAGAGAGCATCGTCATATCCTGCACCGGGCGCATTGGCAACGATCAGCCCTGTGCCGTGCGGACCATATGCGCGGATGGCGTCTGCATCAAGCCCTGCCTTTTTGGCGTAATACTGTGCGCGGGCGTGCATCACGCCAAGGCCGTATCCCTGCACCTGCTCTGGCAGAAGGCCGTTGCGGTCAAAATTGCCGCGTTCATCTTGATTGCTATCCAGAAAAACAGCGCGCGCAAGCGGATCGACCGGATCGGAGATCTGCGCAAACAAACCGGAAAACCCGCAATCGCGGGCTTTTTTTGCATAATGGGAAAGCATGGCGCGGTTTGCTTCAAACTGCACCATGCGCACATCGCCGGTTGTTTCCGTCAGCGGCGGCACGCCGCGTGAAGCGGTAAAAAGAAGCGCATCGCAATCAAACAGGGCGGATTCGTTGCATCGATACACCGGTGGAAGCGGAATATCAGCAGGAGGGAGCACCTGGTTGAGTTCCATTTCATAGCGTGCGCACTGCGCCTCGTTTGGATCGAATATGCCGATGGAATCGAGCTCCGTGCCAAGAAGCTTCAAGCCAATGAGCACTGTTCCGCCTACATCCCCAAGGCCAACAAGAACGATGCGCGGGCGTTTGGGCGGGTTCAAGAAACGCTTCAGCACAGCATAGCAGCGAGAAAATGCCGTGTTAAGCGCACATGCGCCCTCCTGCTGAAGGATAGCCCGCACTGGTTCTGGAAGGCATGGCAATGCCTGGGACATGGAAACCGGCTGAAGCAGCACGGAGGGGACTTCTGGCTCGAATAGCTCAGCTTCAGATTGAATCGCGAAAATCCCTCTGCCCACGCGCCCACCGCGCGCAAACAGGATCACAAGGGGCGAAAAGGGATGCTCTACAGGAACGGCCTCTTTCGGAAGGCGGCAACCCGCGCCAAACGGGTACAAGCATGCCCCTTCATAGGCGTAATATTCGTGCATGGGATTCCTCCTTTCTGCGTTAAGGCTCCCGCTCCTGCGAGCGGCCTAAGCGGTGAAAAAGAGCAATGTCATCCGCGAGGCAGGCAGAGGCAAAAGCGCCGGGATCGTATTGGAGATGGTTCCCCTTGTCGGGCAGGCGCGGACGATAAAGCGCTTCTGCAAGGCGCTTGAGCGTAAGGGAAGTATTCAGAAGCGCTTGATGCCGCTGCTCAAGAACGCTGAGGATCGCCTGTGCATTCTCCAACGAAACGCGGGAGAAGAGGCGCAGCGCGTTTTCCGAAACGCCGTGTAGGAAGCGCGGGCAGGTGTAGGGGAAAATGAGATTGATCGAAGGCAAAAGCGCCCCAGAGCGGCGGTCCGTCTGCACGCTGTCACCCCCAAGGAATGGGTATTGCAGGCTTTCCGTGAACCAGTACCGCAGGTTGGGAATGAAGTATTCGCAGTCTACATCGCGCTGCTGCAAATCCATCAAATCTTTTCCACGGCCGGAAAGGATGCCCACGATAATGCGGCGAATCTCCACGTTTTCCTCCCGGAAGATTGGGTCGAGCATCTCGAGCCGATATCCGTTGTGCAGAAGGTCATCCACCAGAAGTACCGGGCGGCGGAAGGATTTGAGCGTGCGTATCTGGTTGGAAAGCGAGGAATAGCCAGGATACTCCGTGATGGTAAAGCGCGTGATCCCGCTATCGAACACTTTATCCGCGTGCAACGTTTTTGTCACTACATTGGGAACAACCTCGCCGGAAAGGATTTTGCCATAGGGCACGCACATATCCGCACCAAGTCCTTCCCCGGGCGCTAGATGCTCCACGCCCGCTGCGCAGCGCACCCTGTGCACAAGCGCCTCGTTGAGCAGCTCCGTATGGAAGCAGAGCAGAAGCGTGCCTGGGAACATCGCTGCGATTGCGCGGCGCAATGCCGGGCGGGCTTCGGATATTACTTTGCGAACGGCTTCATCATCATGTAGCGGCGGCTTGATGCGCTCAAGCGCATCCTGGATCAGCACGAGAGGCGCGCGCATGTCCACGATGAGAACATCCATGTGGCCCGGAACAGGGCAGAAACCCATTTGCTCCAGCGTTGGGCGCAGCGGGTCGTTTTCCCTGCAAATATAGAGCGCGCAGGTATAATCCTCGGAAAGCGCGCGCGCAAGCAATTCTGTAGCAAGCAGCAGGAGCCCTTCGGGCAATGGGTCGCCTTCCAGAGCGACCGCTTCCATTAAAAGCATGCGCCCAGATGCTTCCATGCGGACGGCTTCTGCGGCGGCGCGGTTTTGCAGTGCTGCATAGAGTTCGGAAACATAGAGCGTGCGCCCAAGCGCGTAGCCGAGCGGGCGGGTTTCACCGCGGCGGCGCAAAAGGGCTGCACAGGGGCGCTGCATGGCGCAAAGGCGTGCGTCAAGCTCTGCGGAACCCGTGGAAGGATCTCCTGGGTGCCAGCTTTCGAAGGAGAGCTCGCGCAGGGTAAGGATATGCTTGAGCTGCGGGGAACGCAGGTATAGCCCCTTTGCATAGATGAATTCCTGCACAACAGGATCGAGCAGCATGGAAATATCAAGGTTCTTGTCAATATATTCCCTAATACGGGAGGAGCTTACGCTTTCATAATAGGCGGGAAGGGAAAGCTGGATCAGCTTTCCGCGGATTACGTCCGAAAGTGGGTGGGCAGCGACGCTTTCTGCGCTTTCGTCCCGCACGAACACGATATGGTTGTAATAAGCGGCGCCTCCGTGGATGCCAGCCCGGTACGCTGAAGCATTGCGGATCACATCGCTTCCTGCAACGAGGTAAAGCTCCCGCTTGGGAAACAGGGAGGCAAGGCGCGCGAGGTCATCCGGTACGGCGATGTTCACGGGTATGTCATCCGGGAAAAGAAAAACGTCGGCATAATCTGCCACGGACATACTTACGATCTGCCTGCGGAGCAGCCGGGGGAGCGTGCGCTTGCTCCAGGAAAACTCATCTACTGCAAGATATACCTCAAATCCGCGTGCGCGGATCTCGCGCACAATGCGCTTATGCCCGGAAGAGAACGGGTCAAAGGTGCCCGGGAAAAATGCGACTGGGCGCAACGCAGGATATTCAAATGGGCCGAAGGTGATTTCGCATTCGGTCATAAAGCGGTAAAGGTGGTTGAGCATTGCGGCTTGATTATAGAAAACAAGCTGCCCTTCCCGTGGCTCGGCCAAAAGCGTGCGCAGCTTTTTTACTACGCCTGGGAAACAGGCACGCCGCGCTGCAAGCGGCACATAATGGTTATAAAAGAAATCGCGGCATAGGACGCCAAGCGCTGTGGAATGGATGGTTTCGTCATAATGCGCAACGCCGGTAAGCAGCAGGCCAAGGATGCGTTCTGCATCCTTGGGGTCAAAAGCGTTTCCAGCATCGATTGCAACGGTATAAAGAATGACGCTGAAAGTGCGGATGGCGGCGCAGGATGCCTGTTCGTTTGCGCTGCGCAAAAGCGTTTCCAGCATATCGATGCATTCATCGAATTCCTTTTGAGGAAGGCGGCAGATCAAGCGCCCCACGCAGGGGGAGATAAAGCGCGCAACCTCGCTCTGGCCGGTTTCCAGCTCGCGGAGCAAATCGATCACGATTTCGTTGCATTGATCTACGGAGAGGTATTTTGCAATGTGCACAAGGCATTTGCCCGCATGCTCGCGGACGGGCAAATGCTCGCTCACGCAAAGCAGATTGGAAAGGTGCATGGCGATGTGGAAAGCATCCGCACGGCTCGCAGCAGCATGCGCCGAAAGCGCATCAATCTGCACAAGCTTAACGGTCCAGTGCACAGCGTTTTTAAGATTGCTGAGATAAAGTTCGGAAATATCCAATGCGGGGGGTTCTGGCGCACCGGAGCAGAGCACGGCCCGCACATGCCCGCAAAGATATGCGACTGCGGCTTCCGGCGCATCCGGCAGCGCAGAGAGGGCCTCCGCCGCTTGCGTGCGCAGTGCAGGGAAGGCAGAATACTTGAGAAGGCAGCGTAACGCGCCGATTTGCAGCCGCGCTTCTGACGCAGCGAGGGCACCTTGCAATACTGAGAGCAGGGAAACAAGCTCGCTTTCTTCAAACAGGGAAAATGGAATGTGGGAGAGCGTGTCTACCAAAACGAAACGGTCGTTGCCTTCAGCGGAGAGAGCCAAACGGTAAATCGGCAGCAGATAGTGCCGCGCTTCCGTTGGGTCTACGCATCGGAAAAGGCTCTCTGCCACTGTTTTAAGCGAATTGGAAATGCGCTGGGCGTGTTTAAGCGAGATTTTATGATCCGGGTGCAGGCAAAGCTCAACGTAATGCTCCCAAAGTCCAGTGGATTCCTGCAGCAGCGCCATCATGGCAGGCGCCATAGCGGTGGATGGCGCGCCTTCTGGCAGTTCTTTACGGTAACGTGGGCCACTGTTAGCGAGGACCTGGCCTAAAATGCGCCCCGCATTGCGCCGCACATCGCCTTCGCGGTGCATGAGCAGTTCATATAGGAAAGCGAGCAGGTGAAGCTTATGCTCCCGCGTCATATAGGTGCTGTATTCTTCAAAAAGCTGCAAATAGGTGCGAATACGGTGCAGGTTTTTTTCGCTGCGCGCCTGCTCAAGCAGCTCCGCAAAGGAAGCGCTCCCGCCGAGCATCTGCATAAGAAGGACATTGTTCCGGAACGTGAGGTTTGTGATGGAAGCGGCGTTTTCTTTCGGCGTAAGGAGCGCAGGATCCACACGAGGCGGAATTAGGAGCGCTTCTTCTGAAATGTCCGAAGAGATACCGCAGCTTTCAAGGAAACGCTCAAAATCGCGCAGCTTTGCGTATACCGTGCGATATCGCCGGCTTTTTTCCTCCGTCATATCGGCGAGCTTGCCGAAGATCACGTCATAGGCTTCCGCAAGCGAATAGATTGCAACGCGCTCTTTCCCGGTTTTATCGCGCATGCCGCGCACGCGGAAATCCGCGTAAATTAAGAGCAGCGATTCCAGCTGAAGGTTTTCAAATTCAAGATCCCAGGTGGAATGGTTGGCGGCGATATGGGCGATGGCCGGCATGCCGCCACGCGTAAGCCAATCCCAGGTATAATAGTAGTGCAGATAAGGAACGCGCCGCGCATCCTTGCCACGGCAGCCGAATTTGCCGATATCGTGGCTGAGCGAAGCAGCGCTTACAAGCGCAAGGTCGACGGGAAGCCCCGCTTTTGCCGCCAAACGCGCCATGTGAACCGCCACATTGTGCACGCCAATGGTGTGGGATGCTGGATCAAACGGCATGATGTCACGCCCGATGCGCATGAGCGCGGGAAAGCAGGATTCACGCACCGCGCCGCAAAACGTGGCGTATTCCGATACAATGGCACTTTCAGACTGCTCTTGCGGGGAAAGCTGAAGGATATCCGTTAGAGGATCAAATGGGCAATGCGCCTGCTCTCGCGCAAGCAGCCAGGAAAACACCGTAAGGAAGAATTCGATCGCCTGCTTGGCCGGCTGCACTGGGGGAGTAAAATCCGCATCCGGGAACAGCTTATCCGCAAGGAACGCATAGATATAGGGCAACCAGCCTCCCACCGGTGCAGGCGCAAACGCATCCATCACGGGCTTGCAAAGTGCGAGCACCTCTTCCGCCCCAGCGCGCGCATTTGGATCGCGATGATAGAGCGCGGAAGGGAAGGATGCAGCGCCAAGAGCCTCCCGGAGCGCACGCCGGGAAAGTCCTGCATGCGCAGCATAGCGGCCATAGAGCGTGTCGAAAAGCGGCTTATAATATCCCTGCAAATCGTTCATGCCAATCCCCCAGCGTTAGAAAAGTATCATTAAACACATTATACCAAAAACAGGCCATTTAAAAAAGGGCGGATATGCAAGATATGAGAGCAGTGCAAACGGGATTGCCCATATAAAACAAAAAACGAAAACGGCTTTGCCGCGACCTGGCGGCAAAGCCGGGAAAAGGCAAGCGCTGTTTATACGCGCAGGCTTTGCATTTCTGCGGTTTCGCCCGAAAGCAGCGGTGCGCATTCTGCAAGAAACGCCGTTACCTGCTCCGGGCAGCGGCCAATGAAAGCAGCCGGGTTGAGCAATGCGCGGATTTCTTCGCCATTGAGCGGGAAGGCCGGGTCTTCCGCAAGGCGTTCCAGCAGGTCGCAGCGCCCGCCATCCTTCATCCGCCGCGTGGCGGCCATCGAGTGCGTCCGAATGATTTCATGCAGCGCCTGGCGGTCGCCGCCGCGCTTTACGCCTTCCATAAGCAAGTTTTCCGTTGCGAGGAAAGGCAGGAAATTCTCCATCGCGGCTTCGATAACCTTTTCGTTTACATGGAGCCCGGAAGCAACGTTGTGGTAAAGCCGAAGCACCGCGTCTACTGCAAGGAACGCTTCCGGCAGCGCGATGCGGCGGTTTGCCGAATCATCCAGCGTGCGCTCGAACCACTGGGTTGATGCTGTCATGGCAGCGTTTTGCGCATCTGCCATCACGTAGCGCGCAAGCGAGCAGATGCGCTCGCACCGCATGGGGTTGCGCTTATAAGCCATGGCAGAAGAACCGATCTGGTCCTTTTCAAACGGTTCTTCCACTTGCTGATCATGCTGGAGCAGGCGCATATCGTTCGCAAACTTGTGTGCGCTTTGCGCAACGGAAGAAAGCGCAGAAAGGATGCGGCTATCCAGCTTGCGCGGATAGGTCTGCCCGGAGACGGGATAGCAGCGTGCGAAACCGAACGCATTTGCTATGATGCGGTTCATTTCGTCGATTTTTGCGGCATCGCCTTCAAACAGTTCCAGGAAGCTCGCCTCTGTGCCTGTGGTGCCGCGGCAGCCCAGGAAGCGCATGGCGCCGAGCACCGCGTCAAGCTCTTCAAGATCAAGAACAAGATCCTGCATCCAGAGGCAGGCGCGTTTGCCAACGGTTACGGGCTGCGCGTTTTGATAATGCGTGTAGCCAGGGGTGGGCAACGCTTTATACCGATCTGCAAAGGCGGCAAGATCGTTTAAAACCGTGACGATTTCTGCACGGATGAGCTTGAGCGCATCCCGGTAAATCACAAGGTCGGCGTTATCCGTAACGTAGCAGCTGGTGGCGCCCAGGTGGATGATCCCCTTTGCGCTGGGGCAGCAGAGGCCATACGCGTAAATGTGTGCCATTACATCATGGCGCACAGCCGCTTCCCGCGCTGCAACCGCTTCATAATCGATATCCGTCAGATGCGCCCGCAGCTCTGCAACCTGCGCCTCTGTGATGGGAAGGCCAAGCTTGCGCTGCGCATCCGCGAGCTCCACCCAGAGCCTGCGCCAGGTGGAAAAGCGCGTATCCGAAGAGAACAGACGCTGCATGCGTTCCGAAGAATAGCGGGAACAAAGCGGGCTTTCATAACGATCTTTCATGGGAACCTCCCTTTAGCGCAGGATGATCGCATCCCGGGCCGCGCCCACGGAAACATAAGGGATAGGCGTGCGCAGCGTATCTTCAACATAACGCACATAATCGCGCGCCGCGGCAGGCAGGTCGCCGAACTTACGCGCATTGCTGATGTCGCAGCCCCAACCGGGCAGATATTCCATTACAGGCTTTGCCTCTGATAGCGCGGCGGGGAAGGGGAATTCGTCTACCCGTTTGCCGCCAATCTCATATTGGGTGCAAACTGGGATTTTTTCCATGTAAGAAAGCACATCGAGCTTGGTGAGGGCGATCTGCGTTGCGCCCTGCACGCGCACGCCATAGCGCGTGGCGACTACATCAAACGGGCCAACGCGGCGCGGACGCCCCGTTGCAGCACCGTATTCGCCGCCCGCCTCGCGCAGACGCTCCGCTTCTTCGCCAAACCATTCCGCAGTGAACGGCCCTTCGCCCACGCAGGTGGAATACGCCTTTACGATGCCGAGCACGGTGTCTACCTTAAGGCTTGGCAGCCCGCAGCCGATGGGTGCGTAGGCCGCAAGCGGCGTAGAAGAGGAGGTATAGGGGTAAATGCCATAATCGATATCCCTTAGCGCGCCAAGCTGCGCCTCAAACAGGATGTTTTTGCCGGAAGCTTGTGCATCCGCGAGGAAGGCACCTACGTCGCAAACGTAAGGTTTGAGCTTGCTGCCGAACTCTTCGGTCCAGGCAAGAAGATCCGCAAGCGCGAAGCCCTTTGCGCCATACACGTTTTCAATGGTGAGGTTTTTCCATGCAAGCACGCCGGAAAGATGGCGTTCCAGGTATTCTGGATAGAGAAGCTCTCCCATCATGAGGCTCTTCTTTTGATACTTATCGCTGTAAACCGGGGCAATGCCGCGCTTTGTGGAACCGTATTTTGCATCCTTAAGGCGGGCTTCTTCCAGCTCATCCAGCAGCTTATGATAAGGGAATACGATGGTTGCACGATCGCTGATCTTGAAGTTTTCGGGCGTAACGGAAACTCCCGCCTTGCGCAGCGTTTCCATCTCGCCAAAAAGTGCTTCGAGATCGATCACCGTGCCGTTGCCGAGCACGTTGACTACGCCAGGGCGGAAGATGCCCGAAGGGATGAGATGCAGCGCGAATTTCCCATATTCATTGATTACGGTATGCCCTGCATTGTTGCCGCCCTGGTAGCGGATGACAACATCATAATCTTCGGCAATGAGGTCTACCATGCGGCCTTTGCCTTCATCGCCCCAGTTTACGCCTACGATCGCGCAATTTGCCATAGCTGAATTCCTCCATCAATTCGATTCAAAGGAATCGCCCTCGTGCAATGAGGCACGCGATTCCACCTGTATGATACCATGCTTTCCCCATAAGTGAATATATGAGGTGCTTATGTATCTATTCGTAATTTGAATAGAAGGGCAGCGTATGCGAACCGCCTCCAGCTTGCCCAAAGGGGAATGGCCCCGAAGTTTGCATCCGATTTGGTGCCTAGGCTAAATTACTACAAAAGGGCAAGAACATGCTCCCTGGAAGATGCGCAGAAGAACCGCAGAAGGCTTGCATCAAAGTTCTCCCTACATCGTTTCTGGTCGCGCCGCAGGGGCAAGGGCGTGGAAGCAATCTGGAAAGCGCGCAGCCAGCTTTTTGCAATTTAAAAGCGGCCCCTGCAGGCCGCTTTCAAGAAAAAATCGTTTAGCTGTTGCTGATGGACATGTTTGCGCCGATCGGGAGCGCAAGGTGCGTGCTCATATACCAGTGATTATCCACCATGACGAAAATCATGGAATTGGTATAAACATGGTCTTCGCCATTTGTGTCGGTAAAGATGATCTCATATTCGGCGCGCACAGCCTTTTCCGTGTCGGGGAAAGTCTGCTGGATCTTTGCGATATCCGATGTGCCATATTCAGAAAGGCTTGTAATGCGCACACCAATGGTAAACTCCGTGCCGATTTCAAGGAGTGCATCCTGCACATAATTCCGATAATAGCCTGGCGTGATGCCTCCCATGGACATAACGGATTCAAAATCCTCGCGCGCATCTTCGACTATGCAGGCCTTCATCGCATCGAGGTCGCTTTCGATATAGAGCGCATCATAGAATGTTGTAAGCGTTTTTGTAAGCACTGCCTTGCGTTCGGCTTTTGCAGCCAATACGATCGCTGCAATGAGCGCTACTGCGGCCAGGATGCATACGGGGATGAGCCAGATTCTTTTTTTGCTGCTTGTTTTTTGTTCGTTCGGCATGATCATGCATTCCTTTCGTGGTTGAAACAAAACGATACCTAAAAGCATACATGCAATGGCATGTTTTTGCAAGCAAAAAATCAAACCGGCGCCGCTGCAGGCCCATGCTTTTCGGTGGCATTTTGTGCGTTATAGAAAGCGATGCTGCCGATTTTGGATGCATGCCGAAAGGAATATGGCCTGTTCTACATTCTTTCCAAGCGCAAGCGCCTGCCGCATCAAGAGGCAGGCGCTGCAGCAATGCCCGTTTATTCTGGATACACTTCGCGCGCGCGGCGCACGGATTCCATCGCATCGCGCACATAGAAATCTGCGCCGATATCGCGGGTATATTCTTCCGTGAGCACGGCGCCGCCGCACATTACAAGGCATCCTGGAACTTGCGCGCGAAGGGCCTGAATGGTGCGCTTCATGCTGGGTACGGTTGTAGTCATGAGAGCAGAAAGGCCAACAAGCCGCGCTTGATGCGTAGCAGCAGCTTCCACGATGGCCTCCGGCGGAACATCTTTGCCAAGATCGATTACGCGGAACTGGTAGTTTTCCAGCAGCGCTTTTACGATGTTTTTCCCGATGTCGTGCACATCGCCCTGCACCGTTGCAACCACCACGGTTCCGCGCGTGGCGCCGGCTGCATCGCCCATCTGCGCACGGATGGCCGAAAAAGCAGCCTTTGCCGCTTCTGCGCACATCAAAAGCTGGGGAAGGAAGAGCGTTCCTGCCTCAAAGCGTTCACCCGCCTCGTTGAGTGCGGGGATTAGGCCGCTTTCGATGACTGCAAGCGGGTCTTTTTGCGCGAGCTCGCGCTTTGCCGCTTCCAGTGCAGGCTGACGCAGGCCCCGCAGCACTGCGTCATGCAGGGACATGGCTTCCGCCTGCGCGGCCGGCTGCGCGGGTGTAGCCGGTGCACCGCCATAGGCGGCAATGTAAGCGGCACAGTTTGCATCCCCGCCAAGCAGCGCTGTGCACGCGCGTGCAGCTTCCATCATGCCGGGGGCATGCGGGTTTAAAATCGCTGCGGAAAGCCCTGCGCCCAGCGCGAGCGCAAAGAAGTTCGCGTTGAGATAGCTGCGCGCGGGCAGGCCGAAGGAAACGTTGGAAACGCCAAGCGAGGTGCACACGCCAAGCTCTTCGTGCAGGCGGCGCACGCAAGCGAGCGTGATGCGCGCATTCTCATTGCCCGAGCTGATGGTGAGCGTGAGCGGGTCGAAAAGAAAATCGTGCGGCTTGAGGCCATAAGCAGCACCGCGCGCAAGGATGCGCCGGGCAATGGCGATGCGGCCTTCAACATCCTCCGGGATGCCGCTTTCATCCAGCGTGAGCGCAACGATTACGCCGCCATAGCGCGCTGCAAGCGGGAATACGGCTTCCATGCTGCTCTCTTTGCCGCTAACCGAGTTGATAATCGGTTTTCCATTGTAAACGCGCAGTGCGCGGGCAAGCGCTTCCGGATCCGCCGAATCAAGCTGAAGCGGAAGATCGGTTACGGCTTGCAGTTGCTCTGTAAGCGAGGTGAGCACGGCGGGCTCGTCCAATTCCGGCAAGCCAGCGTTTACATCAAGCGCATCCACGCCTTGCTCCTGCTGCAGGATGCCTTCGCGCAAAATCAAATCAAAATCCCCATCCCGCAAGGCCTGCTTCATGCGCGGTTTGCCCGTTGGGTTGATGCGCTCGCCGATGAGGACCGGCTTTCCCTGCCCGAAGCAGACGGTACGGGCATAGGAACAGGCCACCGTGCGGTGCTTTTCTTCTACCGCCGGGGGCGTGAGGCCCGCACAGCGGGCAACGAGCGCGCGGATATGCTCCGGCGTAGTGCCGCAGCAGCCACCCACAAGGCATGCGCCGCCTTGCACGCACGCTTCCATCAGCGCGGCAAATTCTTCCGGCCCAACGTCAAACACGGTTTTGCCTTCGACTTCCCGCGGAAGCCCTGCGTTGGGCTGGAGCAGGATGGGCAGGCTTGAGAGCGCGCGCATCTGCTGCAGGAAGGGGAGCATTTCGCGTGGCCCAAGGCCGCAATTGAGGCCAAGTGCATCCACGCGCAAACCTTCGAGAAGCGCGACAACGCTTGCAACATCGCCGCCGGTTAGAAGCTTGCCGCGCCGGTCCAGCGTTACCGTTGCACAAACGGGGAGCGAAGCGCCCTCCTTTGCGGCGAGTACGGCGGCCTTGAGTTCATAGGCGTCGGACATGGTTTCGATCAGCACCAGATCCGCCCCGGCTGCTGCGCCGGCTTCGATGGCCTCGCGGAACATGCGATAGGCGTCCTCAAAAGCGAGATCGCCGAGCGGCTTGAGAAGCTTGCCCGTGGGCCCTACATCAAACGCCACAAAACGCTGTTTCCCGCCCGCCTTTGCGATGGCTGCCTTTGCGTTGCGCACTGCCGCTGCCGCGACTTCTGCGGCGCAATGGCCCGTGGGCGCAAGCTTGTGCGCCGTGCAGCCGAAGGTATTGGTTGTAAGAATGTCGCTCCCCGCAGCAAGGTAGGCCGCATGCACGGCTTCCACTTCCTCCGGGTGGGTCAAATTCCAAAGATCCGGCGCTTCACCCGCCGGAAGGCCCGCGCTCTGGAGCATGGTGCCCATTGCGCCATCGAGAAAAAGCAGTTGCTTTTGCAGCAGGGTTTGCAGGTTCATGGTTTTGGTTCCTTTCGGTATTCACAGGTGAGATTATCACACTGCGCGCACTTATGCACTGCGCAGGCGGTGTTTTCAGCGGAAAGGCCGATTACAGCAGTCACGGATTTGAGCGGCGTGAGCATATGCGAATCGGTTTCAGAAAGGCCGAGCCGCTTATCCGCCTGCAACGCGCGGAGCATATCCGATTGATGCACGATGGAAAAGCTGCCATACCCCGGCGAAAAGCGGGGGCGCAGGAAAAGCCCCTCGCGCGCGCATTCCTGCGCAAGCGCAGCGCAGGAATCATCGCAGAAACACTCAAGCGCGCTTGCAGCGCATGCCTGCAACGCAAACGCGCGCGCTACATCCAGCTTGAAAAGGCGCGCCATTGCGCGATCCACCTCGGCGCCGAGCGTTGCAGCGAACAGGTATGCCGCGCTGCAGCCGGAAAGGCGCGCAGCGAGAGCGGAGGAATTCGCCGTAAACGCCTGGAGCGATACCTCTGCGCCACGGACTTCCACGGGCACGCGCAAGGCAACATAACGCGGCGCAGCACAGGCGTTGAGCGCTTCCACTGCGCCGTCAAGCAGCGCTTCAACCTGCGCATCCGGCGCGCCCTTTGCGCCCAGATACCGCAGTGCTTCTTCCCGGCGGACCCTCATGCGTCCTTGCCCAGAATATGGGATAGATTGTTTGCGATGCGCCCGGCGATGTCCGGCCGGTTCATGGTGTAAAGATGGACGCCGCGCACGCCGTTTGCAACCAGGTCGATGATCTGCTCCGTGGCATAGGCGATGCCCGCCTGTTCCATGGCCGCGCTGTCATCCCCAAAGCGGTCCAGAATGTTCTGGAACCGCGGCGGCAGAGAAGTGCCGCTCAAGCGGATGATGCGCGTCATCTGCTTCTTGTTGGTCACCGGCATGATGCCGGCCAGAACGGGCACGGTGATCCCCTTGGCATAAAGCTTATAAAGGAAACGATAGAGTACGTTATTGTCGAAGAACATCTGGGTGGTCAAAAAATCGCAGCCCGCTTCCACCTTGCGCTTCAAGTTGGCAATGTCCTCTTCCTGGGATGCGCTTTCCACATGGCCTTCGGGATAACATGCACCGCCGATGCAGAATCCGCCGTGCGCGCGGATCGCTTCCACGAGCTCGTTGGCATGCTGGAAGCAGGCGTCAGCCGGCTTGGTCTCGCCCTCGGGCAGGTCGCCGCGCAGGGCAAGCACGTTCTGCACGCCGCTTTGCTGCATGGCGTCAAGCCGCACAGCAACATCCGCTCGGGAAGCGGAAACGCAGGTTAGGTGCGCAAGCGCGGTGCAGCCGTTCTCCTCAATGCGGCGGGCCATGCGCAGCGTGTTATGGGAGGTGTTGCCGCTCGCGCCATAGGTAACGCTGATGAAATCCGGCTTGAGGCGCGCCGTCTGTTCCACGACCTCGTCGGCGCGGGCCAAATCGGTGCCGGCCTTGGGCGGGAACAGCTCGCAGGAAAAGGTTACGGGTTTTGTTTGCAAAAGGTCCCGGATGAACATGGAAGGGTTCCTTTCATATTAGAATATTCTTACGCCAACAGGCGGCGTGAACGGGAAAATGCCTGCAATTGCATAACAAACAGGATTTTAAACATGGGCCTGTGAGGCGCGTGCAGCGTTTGTGGCCATTCAACTCGTTTACCTTCTGCCTCGATCGTTTTGAGATGCAAGCGCGGATAGCGGCTGGCCTTGCACGCGGCGTGTCCAAGGCAGATATATTATATGCTACTGCACGCCGCGCCGGCATGTCAAGCGGTTTTGCACTGCTGCGGCGTTTGACCGGGCGGGCCGCGTTTGCTATACTCGTGGCAAAGAAATGAATTGGCATGGGAAAGGAAGGAATGCTTAAAATGCGGGCTCGGATGAATGGGAAAACAGTGTTGATTACAGGGGCATCAAGCGGGATTGGCCGCGCAGTAGCGCTCGCGTTTGCGCGGGAAGGCGCTTCGCTCGCGCTGGTTGCGCGCAATGCGGCGCGCCTTGATGCGGTTGCAGA